>Ga0233444_10000059_pt1 | contig 139058 bp, 120 predicted proteins | sample SI_124_October20_6_FD_182792 | JGI IMG/M metagenome (GOLD analysis project Ga0233444, IMG submission 182792) | Seawater microbial communities from Saanich Inlet, British Columbia, Canada - SI_124_October2016_10_MG | ecosystem: Environmental > Aquatic > Marine > Inlet | place: Canada: British...
AGGGTCGTAGGAGACGACTACGTTGATAGGTCACAGGTGTAAAGGCAGTAATGTCATAGCCGAGTGATACTAATTACCCATAGGCCTATCGTGGCACTTTTTCTTTAAAAAATTGTCGCTAATTAAACCAACTAGTACAAAGTATTATATTTTTAAATTGCATCTTTTTGATGTGTCAACGTTATTAGGTAGTGTAAAAACGCTACGAAAATTAAGGTGGTTATAGCAGTAGGGCTCACCTCTTCCCATTCCGAACAGAGAAGTTAAGCCTACTAGCGCAGATGGTACTGCCATTTGGTGGGAGAGTATGTCGCCGCCTTCTTCGAAGACCCGATCACAATTGTGATCGGGTCTTTTTTTTGGTGGGAACTTGTAAGGACGAAATTGTTTTAATGTTTTATGTGGGGTGTTGCAGTAGGGCTATTTCTAGCCATTTAACTTAAAAAGTTATGTCTCCCTTAATAAGAAAACGATTCCATATTCCTTGATTCATTTTTTATGATTTTAGTAATCAATAAAAAACCTCACTTAGGGCAAGTGAGGTTTTTCGTACTAATCAAAAAATCAAAATCAAAAAAAATAGGTCAAGTAGTATAAGATAAGGAGGTTTCTAGATGGTTTTTAGTGTTGAAAGCACGGGAAGAAGAGAGTGCAAGTTTTTGAGAGGGTACAACGAAAAGAAGTAACGATCTATACCTCCAGTAAATGTTTTTAAAGGAGTAATTAGGGATTGTATGGTATATTTTAGTTCTCAAGTAAATATAGTTTTGATTCTTACTTGTAACGAATGTCCAAAAAATAAACTTAACGGTAAAGAATGAAGTATTGAGTATTGTAAATGATTTCTTAAACGGTTTGATAAATGTAATTAGTGGGAACTAGAGCAGATAAGAAATTACAAAAGCCAAAAGAATAGTGAGTAGTTTACGGATATTGAAGGCATGTCCTTGATTACTTTCAAAAAGAATGGTGGTAGCGATATGCAAAAGCATACCCATCACAAGAGCAGTGATGGGAAGTTGCATAATTTTCAAAAAATCAAATTGAATAAAGGCAAGGCTCCCAAGCGGGCTCATGAATGCAAAGAGTAAAAGGAATGTGATTTTGATTCCATTGGAATTATTTGTATTCCAAACTAGATAAAAGAGCACCATCCCGATTGGAATTTTATGAATGAAAATTCCCCAAACAAGTTCAGGTTGCTGTTGCAAAGGGAGTCCTTCCATAAAAGCGTGCAGACATAGACTGATAAATAAAACTTTAGGAAGCAGATCATTTTCTTTTAAATGGGTGTGACCGTGCTCTGCTCCTTGAGATAGATATTCTAGAAGGATTTGTAAAATAATTCCCCCAACGATCCAAAGACCTGCATTAAATTCGTTGTCCGAAAACACTTCTGGCATCAGGTGAAATATGGTGATCCCTAATAGAAAAGCACCGCTAAAAGCTAAAATTAATTTTAATCCATTGGGTGTTTTGGGACGCACCCAATAAGCGATTGACATACCCAATATCGCTCCAATAAAAGGTAAAATAAATCCCAAAGAATATAAAATGTTCATCCTTTATTTGTTCTTTCAATAAGTTTGTAAAATTAAAGTATTTTTGAGGGCTAAAACGGCTCATGGAACAAAATTTTAAAATGCTTGCCAAAACCTTTTTTGGTTTTGAAGAAATTCTTGCGAAAGAATTAAGACAACTAGGAGCACAGGACGTTGAAATCGGAAATCGTGCCGTTTCTTTTGTAGGAGATAAAGGCTTTATGTACAAAGCTAACCTTTGCTTGCGATCTGCATTAAAGATTTTAAAACCCATACATACAGCTACGGTTCAAAGTGATCAAGACCTGTATCAGTTGTTTTATGATTTTCCATGGACTGATTATTTAAATGTAGATTCTAAATTTGTGATCGATAGTGTGGTATATGGTGAAATTTTCACCCATTCACAATATGCTTCTCAAAAAGCAAAAGATGGATTGGTGGATCAATTTAGAGATCAATTCGAGGCTCGACCTAGCGTAGAGATGAATCGTCCTGATTTACGTATCAATTTACATATTCAAAATGACCAGTGCACCATTTCATTAGATAGTTCTGGGTCTTCACTGCATCAGCGCGGTTATAGAACCGCAACCAATATCGCGCCTCTGAACGAAGTGCTGGCTGCGGGTTTAATTCAACTTTCGGGCTGGCAGGGAAATACGGATTTTTATGACCCCATGTGTGGGAGTGGGACCCTCGTGATTGAAGCCGCTCTTTTTGCCTGTAATATTCCAGTCAATATCAATCGAAAATCTTTTGCCTTCGAGAAATGGAAGGATTGGGATGAAGCCTTATTTGAAACCATTAAAAGCAGCCAGTTAAAGAAAATCAACAATCCCAATATTCAAATAAAAGGATCTGACAAGGCACCTTCAGCAGTTGAAAAAGCCCTGCAAAATGTTGAAAATGCTAATTTGAGTGACTTTGTCTCTATTGAGAAAAAAGATTTTTTTCAAGTTGAAAAGGAAACGAAAGGTCCTCTACACTTACTTACCAATCCGCCTTATGGTGAACGTTTAGAGGGCGACATGAATATGCTGTATCAAGGGATTGGCGACGCCTTTAAGCAAAGCTTTCCCAATACCCAAGCTTGGATGATTAGTTCCAATATGGAGGCACTTAAATATGTTGGCTTACGCCCAAGTCGAAAAATTAAATTGTTTAATGGAAAGTTAGAGTCCCGATTGTTGCTTTATCCCATCTATGAGGGTACGAAAAGAATTCACAAGCTTAAAGACGACTAGCTTATTTTTTTTTGGAAGCAAAAGGTATATTGTAACTAAGGGTGTAATTAAAGCTTGCTCCAAATTTATTTTCATCCGTTTTCTGATTAAAACCTGGAATAAAAATAGTGTCAAAGTTTTCTGGCTTTGTATAATTGAGCAATCGATTGAGTCTCAGACTCAAACCTAAGTAGATATTATTTAAAATTTGGACTTTGAATCCAGCCACTAGTTCAAACCATTGGGCATTTAGATCAGGTCGATCTCCTGTTGCAAATCCCATGTCAATTGCTTGATCGAAATTAGGCCAAAAAGGAGTTCTGTCTAGAAGGGTGTAAGAATTTAAGAAATGACTGTGGTTACTTGATGCAATTCGAAACCCTAGATGTACATTGTTGTTCATTCCTTGCCAATTTTCATACATATTGTAGTCGATCCCAATTTTATAATAACTTCCTTTGGTTGTAAAATTGACTTGTTCAGATTGTTTGGTTGTTTTTTCATTTCCTAATTCAACAGCAACAAATAGTTTCGATCTAATACGTAAATCCCCAACCAACTCAATTCCACTATAATCATCTGAAAACTGAGACCGTGTAAGTCGAAATAAATCCACACCGAAACGAAGACTCAAAGGTGTCTTTTCTTTCGCTAGAGGACTATCAAGAACTTCTTCCGTTTGAGTGTCATCTGTTTTGTTTTTTTGAGCAAAACCCAAGAATCCAAAACTCAAAAAACTAATACAAAATACCCAAATGTGCAGCTTTTTCATCTGTAATGGTGTCTTTTAAAATGATAAATCCTTTTACCCAGTCATTACCGGGGTTAAGGAGTGTAAATGCAGGGTCTTGTATAATGAAATTTGCTCTGTAACCACAAGCTCTATTGATGAATTGATCGACTCTTGTGTAATTGATTTGTAAAGTATCAATATTTTCATCTTCAAGACCTTCATTTAAAATGAATTCAAATTGAGTTACTTTTTCCTGAGTGTTGAGGGGAAGTGAAAGTGAATCTCCACTGGATTGAGTGAGTTCGTTTTCAGCACCAATGGCTCTGATGTTAAATCCTGACGGACTTCTTCTTTGATTTTCATTAGTAGAATCCAACATTAAAAGAATCAAATCTGGAGTTTCAACAACCTCTTGAATGCAAATATCATCTTTCTCACAACTCAATATCAGGGAAGAGAAAAGGGTAAAGAGACAGTATTTAAAAGCGGTTTTACTCATGTAATTTCATTGCGATGTAAAAGTACAACATTTTCTACATGGTGAGTTTGTGGGAACATATCTACCGCTTGACTTTTTACTACGGAATACATTCCTTTCATCATTTCTAAATCACGTGCTTGAGTTGAACTGTTGCAACTAATATATACTATGCGAGGAGGAGCTAATTTCATCAATTGCTTCACTACCTCGGGGTGCATACCATTTCTTGGTGGATCAGTAATGACTACATCCGCTTTTCCATGTCTTTGAATAAACGCATCATTAAAACAATCTTTCATATCACCGACTTCAAAAAAGGCATTTTCAATTGCATTGAATTGAGCATTTTCGTTAGCCGCTTCTATTGCTTCAGGAACGGATTCAACACCAATTACTTTAGCACATTGTTTAGCTAAAGATAAAGCAATGGTTCCTGTTCCTGTATATAAGTCATAAACGATTTCATTTCCTTTAAGCGCGGCAAATTCTTGTCCAATTGCATAAAGTACTTTAGCTTGTTTTGGATTGGTTTGGTAGAAGGACTTTGCTGTTATTTTAAATTGGAGGTCGTCCAAATGTTCTGTGATGAAATCTTGCCCGTGATAACAAATAATGTTTTGATCATATAAACTATCATTTCCTTTCCCATTGATACAATATAGCAAGGAGGTGATCTGTGGAAATTGTTCTCTCAAAAAGTTTAGAAGTAATTCTCTTTTTTCTACCTCTTCTTTAAAAAATTGAATTAAAACCATGACCTCTCCAGCTAATGTATTTCGAATCATTAGGGTTCTCAAAAAACCTTGCTGTTCTCGGGTGTCAAAAAAATCAAGTTGTTCCCGAATCGCAAAAGCTTTAATGGCATTTCTTATTTCATTGGAAGGTTCCGCTTGTAAATGACAGTGTTCTACGTCCACCACTTTGTCCCACATTCCAGGTTTGTGAAAGCCTAAACCATTTCGTTCGATTTCCTCTCCACCTGAAATTTCTTCAGTAGTTAACCAGCGTTTGTTGGAAAACGAAAACTCCATTTTATTACGATAATAATAAGGATTTTCAACACGAGCAATAGGTAAGACTGTTTCGATATCAATTTTTCCAATATGATTTAAATTATGAAGCACTCCTTTTTCTTTATATTCTAATTGCCCCTCATAAGCTAAATGCTGTAATTTGCAGCCTCCACATACGCCAAAATGTTGACAGGGTGGAATTGAACTATGGGTCGATTTTTGGATCCATTTAATGGGCTTTGCTTCAAAATATCTCCTTCCTTTTTTGTACACTTGAACATCAACGACATCTCCGGGGATCACCCCCTTTATAAAGTAAACTACTCCCTCATCGCTTTTTGCAACCCCCATTCCTTTGGCGTTGATATCGACAATTTGTAGTCCTGTTTCAATACGATCGATTTTTTTTCTTGACATGCTGCAAATGTAAAGGGCTTACTAAAATAAATCGTCATTTCTTTTAGGTTTTTGGAGGCTATATTTAGTATTTTTGAAAAAGCGTTTTTGTTTTTTTAAAAAGACAGGCTATAATAAAGATTAGCATATGGAAACTTTAACACATTCTCAGCATTTTATTGATCTGGAGCATGCTCACGGAGCGCATGATTATCATCCTATTCCCGCCGTTTTGGAAAGAGGGGAAGGGGTCTATTTATGGGATGTTGATGGGAAAAAGTATTTTGATTTTCTTTCGGCATATTCAGCTGTGAATCAGGGGCATTGTCATCCTCGCATAGTAAACGTACTACAAAAGCAAGCTGAAGTTTTAACGCTAACTTCTCGAGCATTTCACAACAATAAATTGGGTAAGTACATGGAGTATATGACAAACTACTTCAGTTTTGAAAGAATGCTCCCCTCCAATACGGGTGCTGAGGCTGTGGAGGCCGCGATAAAAATCACTCGAAAATGGGGTTATACGCAAAAAAATATTCCTGCGAATAAAGCAGAGATTATTGTATGTTCTCAGAATTTTCATGGACGAACTTCTACTATTATCTCTTTTTCAAGTGATCCAGGATCAAAAAATGATTTTGGACCCCATGCCTCAGGGTTTATAACAATCCCTTACAATGACACTGAAGCCCTGGAGGCAATTTTGGAAACACATCCCAACATCGCTGGGTTTTTAGTTGAACCTATACAAGGGGAAGCAGGTGTTTTTACTCCCAATGAAGATTTTCTTTCCAAAGCACGATCTCTTTGTTCAGACTATAATGTGTTACTGATCGCAGATGAAATTCAGACGGGTATTGGTAGAACAGGCTCTTTGTTGGCCAGTTGTGGAAATTGTAGCTGTACCGCACATTGCGAGCGCCAAGCTGCAACTTATACACGTCCCGATATTCTCATCTTGGGTAAGGCCATAAGTGGTGGAACTTATCCCGTATCAGCAGTCCTATGTGACAGTGTGATTATGGATGTAATCCAACCGGGTCAACATGGAAGTACTTTTGGTGGGAATCCGATGGCATGTACTATTGCAATGGAAGCACTAGAGGTCATTCGTGATGAAAAATTAACCCAGAATGCGCGGCATTTGGGAAAGCTTTTTAGAACGGCTTTGCAGGACTATATCAAAACAAGTAGTATTGTAACACAAGTTAGAGGGAAAGGACTTTTAAATGCCATTGTCATTAACGATACTGAAGAAAGTAAAACAGCTTGGAATATCTGTATCAAGTTAAAAGAGAAGGGTCTTTTAGCCAAGCCAACCCATGGGAATATTATTCGATTTGCGCCCCCCTTAATTATGACAGAAGAACAGCTTCAAGATTGTATTGAAATCATTACATCTACCTTAAGCACTTTTGAGGTTTAAGTTTTTTAAAGAACTTTTCTATGAATGTATATTTTGACAATGCCGCAACAACACCTCTCAGAAAAGAAGTAATTCAGATCATTTCTAATGTAATGGAGGATTGTTTTGGGAATCCTTCTTCCGTTCATGCATTTGGAAGAACGGCCAAAACCAATCTTGAAACGGCTCGAAAGGGAATTGCAAAATTACTGAATGCAGCCCCGCAAGAAATCATTTTCACTTCTGGGGGAACAGAGTCTGACAATATGATTTTACATTGTGCGGTAAAGGATTTAGGCGTTAGAACCATCATTTCCTCAAAGATTGAGCATCATGCAATTCTGCATGCAATGGAGGCACTGAAAATAAATAATGGTATTAGAACCTTGTATGTTGATGTGACAAAAGACGGCTCCGTAGATCTCGATCATTTAAAAGCTTTATTACAGTCTGACGATTCTAGAAAGTTGGTTTCCTTGATGCATGTCAATAATGAAATTGGAAATATTCTAGATTTAAATGCGGTTGGTGAATTATGTCATGATAACAATGCTTTGTTTCATACCGATGCTGTTCAAGGGGTAGGACATTTTACTTTCGACATGGAGCAGCTTCCTGTAGATTTTCTTTCGGCAGCTGCACATAAATTTCATGGTCCAAAGGGTGTAGGGTTTTCTTTTGTAAGAAAAAACTCAGGTCTTCAGCCTTTTATTCATGGTGGGGCTCAAGAACGTGGATTACGCGCTGGAACAGAGTCAGTACACAATATAGTCGGGATGCAAAAAGCACTTGAATTAGCCTATGTAAGTCTAGAAAAAGAGAAAGTCCAAGTAAATAAATTGAAGTCCTACTTCATTGAAAAACTGAGAGAACTTTTTCCAGATGTTATTTTTAATGGTCTTTCAGGCGTGGAAAATAAGAGTACTTATACATTAGTTAATGTTGCCCTTCCCATTCCTGCAGATAAATCATTATTATTAGATTTTCATCTTGATTTAAAAGGAGTTGCTTGTTCCAAAGGGAGTGCGTGTCAATCTGGAAGTAATTCGGGTTCACATGTATTAAAAGCAATTCAAGAAGCACCAGCAACAGACTGGCCTTCGCTACGGTTTTCGTTTTCAATTTTTAATACTAAAGAAGAAATTGATTATTTAATTCAGGTTTTAAAAGAATTTCTGAAATAGGGATCTATCCTTTTTTTATTTTCGATAAAAATCAATTGAAAAGATCGTTTTGTTTCCAACAAAGTCCTCTGCCTCTAGGATTAGTTCATGAAGAGCAGTTTCGAATTTAAGATCATCAAAATCAAAAATAAGGGTATTGTTTTTAGGCTCATATTCAAGTAAAATCCATTTCCCATTAATTTCTCCACGATAGGATTTGATACCAGTATAATCGTCTGTAATTTTAAATTTTAAAAAACTGTAGTTAGAGAGCCATTGTTTTTCTTTAAAATTTAGGGGAACAATTTTAGGGGCCAAAGAGTCTCGGCTAAGAATGAATTCGCCTAATGTTTTTGATTTTGTGGACCATTGATCACGCTCTTTTTTTGTATTCAAAAAGGCGGGCTTTCTATTCTTAACAATTTTACTAATGAAAGATTGTGTTTTTTGTAGGCTATCCATTTCTGAAACATTGAAATTAATATCGAAAGGTTTTTTCAATGGAACAAGATCTTGTCCAACCATAAGAGTATCTCCCTTTTGTTCAACATGAACTGCAGCCTTTTGAAAAAAGGAATCTTTCGGAAAATAAACGGAAGTAGCCCCAAAATCAAATAAATAATCTTTGATTGGCTCAAGAAGATTGGCTTGTAATTCGGTTTTTTTCTGAGGGGCTTCTCCCCCGACTAAATAAGCTTCAATATAACTTGTGTTTCCATTATAATCACTGAGTTCGATGAGAAGCTGATAGGATTTATTGGGGGATAAATACAGAGTGCCATCTGCAGGTGATTGATCTAAAAAACTGAATTGAGCTTTGGGATGAGAAGCGAATCGTTGTATTCGATTCCGATTTTGTTTTAGATTTTTATAATCAATTATTAAGTTGATGCTTTTTGAATCATCAAATGATATACGGTCCATGCTGAAAGCAAATTCTTCATTTCCGTTGAGTCGAAGCGAAGCACTATAAATTCCGTTTTTATTGTAGGAGAGATTTTGTCGATCAAAAAGGCGAAGCCCTACTTGAATGGATCCTCCAATCCTTATACCCGCAGTAGTGTAGACACTATCATTTTTTTTAATAAGCGGATATTCTTTTTTTGATTGGAAGGAATCTTTGTCAGAATAGAGGTAGAAGTTTTGAATTTGCGGCCGCTGTGTATCGTCTATTTTTAAAGGAAATTGCATTGGATTCATTGGGCTTTGGTCTCGGGAGTCTCTAATTTCAAAATGTAGATGAGGACCACTAGACCCTCCCGTATTTCCAGAATATCCAATGAGTTCACCCAAACCCACTTCTAATTCTTTTTCTTTAGGAAAAAGCTGTAGGGTATAGGACTCTTTCTCGTATTGTTTTTCTTTAAGATAGGCTTCAATTTTTGGGGCAAATTTTTTGAGATGGGCATATACCGAAGTCGTTCCGTCAAAATGTTGAATGTAGAGTGCTTTACCATAGCCCCCTGTACTTACCCTAATTCGATTTATATAACCCGATTGAACACTCTTTACTTTTAATCCTTGTCTTCCTTGGGTTAGTATATCCAGACCTGCATGAAAATGATTATTCCGTATTTCACCAAAAGTACCCGAAAGTTGAATGGGAATCTCAAGGGGAGTAACCCACTTCTTTTTTTCTTGACCCAATAAAATGAGGCTCAGTAGAAATGAAAAAGCAAAGGGTAATTTATAAGATTTGATAATTAAAAAAAGTGTTATTGTATTTGTTAGCAAGATAAAGAATCAATTTTTTTAAAAAGTAATTTGCTAAAGAATTAAATAAGTTTTTTGTTAAAATTATTAAAACTCTTGAGGCATCCGATACTTTTATGAAAAGATTGAATAACTTTGTGAAAGTAGTAAGTTATTACTTCTTTTATGATACGAGGAAATGAATCATCGATAGCTTTTTTGGAGCAAAAAATCATTGAACTTCTCAATAAACTAAAAGGGAATCACCTAAGTTTAGTGCGATTTGAAGAACAAAATGAATTATTGAAAACTCGAAATGTTGAATTGGAACAAAAGTTATCAGTCATGCTGGAGGAGAATAAGTCATTAAAAATTGCGAATAATTTACTCGGCAGTAATGAAGGAACACAAGAAACGAAAAGTAAAATAAATAGTTTAATTAAAGAAGTTGAAAATTGTATTCAACAGGTTTCAGAAATGAATTGATTATATGAGTGATCTATTAAAAATAAAGCTTACAATCGCAAATAGAGTATATCCATTATCTGTAGCCCCAGAACAAGAAGCATCTTTAAGAGCTTCAGCAAAAAAAATTGAAGCAACAATCCTGCAACTTGAAAAAAATTATGCTGTTAGAGACAAACAAGATGTTCTTGCCATGTGTGCCCTTCAATACGCAGCTCAATTGGAACAAATGAAAACTAATGAGTCTCCTCAAAGTGATGACCCTCACGAAAAGGTAAAGGAGTTAATCGATATGATAGAAGTTCATTTAGCTGCATACTAAGTTCTAATAAAGATAATACAACACTGCCTGTATTAGTATTTTTTTGATAAACTCAACGAGCTTTTAATTCAGAGAGGTGAGTTTTCATTGTAAAAGCAAGCTGCCTTGAGCAGATCCTTGACCAGTGAGGTAGCCTCAAACTTGATTTTTTAGGAGTTTATACAAAAAGCAAGCTAATACGGGCTTTTTTAATTTTAAAAATAATAATGGATTCAATTATTTTATATATCGCAATGGGTTTAGCAGTTCTTCTTGTTGGATTTTTTCTGGGAGGTTTGTTGGGAAGAGGAAAAAACAAAGAGCGAATGGCTGATGCCAATAAAGAGGCAAAAGACTTACTTCGAAAAACTACACTGGAAGCGGAAGCATTGAAAAAAGAAAAAATGCTTCAAGCCAAAGAACATTTTATTGAGCTGAAGCTGAATCACGAGCGTGAGGTTAGCAACAGAGAACAAAAAATAGTTGTGGCTGAGAATCAATTGCGAGAAAAAGAGAATAAAGTACAAAAAGAGTATAAGACAAATACTGATTTTAAGAGGAACTTGGAACGCAAAGAGGAAGTCTTAACTCAAAAGCTTACTAAGATTGAAAGTAAAGAGGAAAAATTGGAAGCCAAGTTAAAAGTTCAAATTGAAAAATTAGAAGAAATCTCCAATCTTTCTGCTGAGGAAGCCAAAAGTGAATTAATGGAAAGCCTCAAGGATAAAGCTCGAGCTGATGCTATGGCTTACATTCAAAATAGCATTGAGGAAGCCAAATTAACCGCGCAACAGGATGCTAAAAAAATTGTGATTAATACCATTCAGAGAATAGGAACCGAGGAAGCTATAGACAATTGTGTTTCCATTTTTAATCTGGATTCAGATGATGTTAAAGGGCGAATTATTGGGAGAGAAGGACGAAACATTCGCGTTCTTGAAGCTGAAACAGGGGTAGAGATAATTGTTGATGATACACCCGAAGCCATTATTCTTTCTTGCTTTGACCCCGTAAGAAGAGAAATTGCTCGTTTGGCAATGCATCGTCTGGTCAGTGATGGAAGAATTCACCCTGCGAGAATTGAAGAAGTAGTCAATAAAACACGAAAACAAGTTGAAAACGAAATCATTGAAGTAGGGAAGCGCACAATTATAGAATTGGGAATCCATGGTTTACATCCTGAATTAGTTAAAATCGTAGGGCGCATGAAGTATCGTTCTTCCTATGGTCAGAATCTTTTGCAGCACTCTAGAGAGGTGGCTAAGTTGTGTGGTGTGATGGCTTCAGAATTAGGTTTGAACCCCAAACTAGCTCAACGCGCAGGATTATTGCACGATATAGGTAAGGTGCCAGAGGAAGAAGTAGAGACCCCTCATGCACTATTGGGGATGGAATGGGCCGAAAAATATGGTGAAAAACCAGATGTATGTAATGCTATTGGTGCACACCATGATGAAATTGAAATGACCTCTTTATTATCCCCCATTGTGCAGGTTTGTGATGCCATCTCTGGAGCCCGACCAGGCGCTAGACGCCAAGTTCTAGACAGTTATGTTCAACGTTTAAAAGATCTTGAAAAAATCGCTTACGATTTCAATGGAGTCAATAAAGCCTATGCCATTCAAGCGGGTCGTGAATTACGTGTTTTTGTGGAGAGTGAACGAGTTTCAGATGATCATGCCGCACGACTGTCGTTTGAGATTTCACAAAAAATACAAACGGATATGACCTACCCAGGTCAGGTCAAGGTAACAGTGATTAGAGAGACTCGAGCGGTAAATGTTGCGAAATAATAGTTTTCTTATGCCCCTAGTAGAGTGTAAATAAATCCTGCAATCGCTCCCCCTATTAGAGGACCAATAACGGGTATCCAGCTATAAGACCAATCTGCATTTTTGTTTTTTCTTGGCAGCATTTGATACATCAAACGGGGTCCAAAATCTCGCGCGGGATTGATTGCGTATCCTGTAGTACCCCCAAGGGCTAAACCAATTACCCAAACAACAATTCCAATCGGTAATGCATCCAGAGCTCCTAATCCAAAATTTTGAACTTCAGTGCCGCTTATTTCAATATTAGGTCCGACAATAAAGAGGGCTCCAAAAACCAACATGAAAGTTCCAATGCCTTCACTAAATAGATTGTTTTTAATGTTTCTAATGGCAGGACCCGTACAAAAAGTGCCTCTTACGGTATTTTCATCCTCAGCCAGACGATATTGATCGATATAGGTTAAATAGGCTAGCCAACCCCCCAACATGGCTCCTAGAATTTGTGAAATAAAGTAATAAGGGACAAGGGTCCAAGAAAATTTCCCTGCTACTGCAAGTCCTAAGGTAACTGCAGGATTAAGATGCGCTCCACTCGATTGGGCAGTAACAAAAACAGCTACAAAAACAGCAAACCCCCATGCGCTTGTTATTAAAACCCAAGGGCTTTTATCTTCTACAAGTGTTTTCTTTAAACTAACATTGGCATTCACCCCAACTCCAAAAAGAAGTATAATCGCAGTTCCTATGAATTCGGCAACGTATGGATTTAAAATCATAATTGGTATTTTTTGACTAAAGTATTGAAATTTTTAAGTTCTTTTTTTATCCAAGATGCATCATGCCCAAATTTTTCAGCTACTATAGAAGCTACTTGAGGGGCTATTTTTTCAGTTTCAAATGCATTTAAAAACAAACAACGTGTCCGTCGCGCTAGAATATCCTCAAGGGTAACCGCCATTTCTTCCTGTACGGCCCAAATGATTTGATTTTCGGTTATAAAAAATTTTCTAGACAACGATGTAGTTGCTTTTTTAGAATTTAATGCACTTATTTTTTTAGATTCAGTACCATAATAATGCATGGGATCCTCCCAGTCCGAGTGGGGTTCATAACCGAAAATCGGTAATGTTCTGGTATTACATTGTCTTTCTGGTAAACCTCCCACTGCTTGTAAGGTATTCACAGTATCTTCTGCAATTTTTCTATAGGTGGTCCATTTTCCACCTAAAACGCTGATCAAACCACTTGTACTTACAGTGATCTTATGATGCCTTGATACTTCTTTCGTGCTTTCACTATTATTCTCCGAAGCAGTTAAAGGACGTAATCCCACAAAAACACTTCTAACATCTTTTCGTGTTGGCTTTTTGGTCATATAAGCTCCGGCATTGTTTAAAATGAATTTAATTTCACTTTCTAAAGCTACTGGTTCTTCTAGTGTCTCATTAATGGGTGTATCGGTAGTTCCAACCACAACATAATCATTCCATGGAACGGCAAAGAGCACTCTCCCGTCGGTGGTTTGAGGAACCATTATTGCGTGTTTACCCTTTAAAAAGGATTTTTCAATAACTAAATGTACTCCTTGTGAGGGACGTATCATCCGCTTGGCATTGGGTTGATCTAAAGCAATAATTTCATCGGAAAAAACTCCTGTAGCATTAATCACAACTTTTCCTTTTATCATTCTCTTTTCCCCGCTTATTTGATCTTCTACCTTTACTCCAGTTATAAGGTCGTTTTCCTTTATGATTCCTTCAACGTTAATATAATTGATCAAACATGCTCCTTCTTGATTTGCTGTCAATGCCAAACTGATAGCCATTCTTGCATCGTCAAATTGACCATCGTGATAAATCACTCCTCCTTTTAGTCCTTCTTGATTTACATTTGGAATTAATGCTAAGGTTTCTTCACGATCTAATATTGTAGATGGACCTAATCCAAGTTTTCCCGCCATCATATCGTAAACCTTCAGGCCTAATCCATAAAACGGGCTATTCCACCAATCATAAGAAGGGATTACAAAGCTTAGATCACGTACTAAATGAGGTGCATTTTTCCGCATGATCCCTCGCTCTTTAAGGGCTTCAATCACAAGAGAGATATCGCCATTTTGTAAATAGCGTACACCACCATGAACTAACTTAGTACTACGGGAAGAGGTTCCTTTGGCAAAATCATTTTTTTCTAAAAGAAGCGTTTTGTATCCACGATTTGCAGCATCTACAGCGACTCCAAGACCTGATGCTCCTCCTCCTACAATGATTACATCCCATTCATCAACAAGATCAAGCTGATGAATGTTTTCATTTCTATTCATGCTTTATGCGTTGGTCACCTGACTGATTTTTTGTTGCCAAGTTTTTATTACATTTTCATTTTGACTTCCTTTTTGAGGAGTGAATTTTCTATCCACTTTCCAGATAGAGGATAAGCTTTCAATGGAAGGCCAGAAGCCAGTTGCCAATCCTGCAAAAAAGGCTACTCCCAAGGCAGTGGTTTCTGTGGTTTGGGGTCTAATCACTTCTACTTGGAGTAAATCAGATTGGATTTGCATCAATAAATCATTTGTGCTTGCTCCTCCATCTACTTTAAGTGTTTTAAATGTGGTGTTTGCATCTTTCTGCATTTCAATAACAATTTCCCTTGTACGCATGGCAATTGCTTCAAGTGCTGCTCTTGCTATATGACCTTTTTGAGTTCCTCTAGTAATGCCCATAATAGATCCCGTAGCATGCGGATCCCAATAGGGAGCGCCGAGACCCGCTAGACCGGGAATAAAGGTTACTCCTCCATTGTTTTCTACTGTTTCTGCCAAGGCTTCAATCTCTGGAGCGGTGTTAATAATTTCTAGCTGATCTCGTAACCATTGAACCACTGCACCCGCAACAAAAACACTCCCCTCTAAGGCATAAGTGACTTTGCCATTGATTTGATAACCTATAGTAGTCAACATTCTGTTTTTAGAAATGACAGGAGTTTCTCCGGTATTCATAATACAGAAACACCCTGTGCCATAGGTGTTTTTCACCTCCCCTGGATGGATACACATTTGACCAAAAAGTGCGGCTTGTTGATCTCCTGCGATTCCTGCAATTGAAATTTCATGATCGAAAAGACCTGAGTGACTCTGACCGACTACCTCGGAGGAGGATACCACTTTGGGTAAGAGTGATTTTGGAACTTCAAGGGTGTCTAACAGTTCTTTGTCCCACTCTAAAGTGTGAATATTGTATAAAAGTGTTCGACTAGCGTTAGTAACATCTGTTACATGAACTTTTCCATCTGTTAAATTCCAAATTAGCCAACTGTCAATGGTACCGAATGCGAGTTCACCTCTTTCTGCTTTTCTTCTTACTTCTGGATCTTGATCTAAAATCCATTTAATTTTTGTTCCAGAAAAATAGGCGTCAAGTAGGAGACCTGTTTTTTTATAAAACAATTCAGCTTTCCCCTTTTTTGATAATGCCTCACAAATTGGGGAGGTTCTTCTGTCCTGCCATACAATAGCGTGATGTACAGGTTTCCCTGTTTTTCTGTCCCAAAGCACCGTGGTTTCTCTTTGGTTTGTTATACCCATTGCCTGAATTTGAGAAGCTTTAATTTTTGTGTTTTTTAAAACCTCTTTAATGGCCAATAATTGGGTATTCCATATTTCTAAAGCATCGTGTTCTACCCAACTTTCTTTTGGAAAATATTGGGTGAACTCATGCTGAGCAACCCCAACTGTAGAACCTTTTTCATCGAAAATAATGGCTCTGGAACTAGTGGTTCCAGCATCAATAGCAAGAATAAATTTGTTCATGTTGAGGTTTTTTAAAATGTAGGGGATCCCTCTAGGAAATTAAATTCCCTTCATCATCCCATACGGCTTGATCATTTCTTTTGGATTGGTCAACAAATTTGGGCATCCATGATGCATCATAGGACATTCCGTGATCTTTGAGGATATCGTCTGGGACTCCGTCCCAAACATTGGGTTGGTTTCCTTTATATCCCAATTCTTTGATTCCAACTGCGGAGGTGAAATAGCCCGTCATAACCAAATTACGCATCAAGGAGAAAAATTGAACTTCTTGTTTTTGGTTGCTTGTGTTTGGATCTGGAAAAGCAATTTGATCCAAAATTTGATGTTGTTGATCTTCCGTACTATGAATAAAGTCTGTACCAAAAATTCTATTGGAATAACTATCTAGCCACATTAATCCTCCTCGAATGGGAGTCTGAAGACCTGGAAAATCTTTCGCCATAAATTCAATAAATTCAGGCACCCCAGCTTCTTCAACAGTTCCTTCAGGAGTAGGAGGAAGGATGAGGTTGGCTAAACGCGTAATGGTGTTTAATTCTGTATTTTCAAAATATTGCTGTCCCAAAAGAGCTTCATCTCTTGCAGCTTCTTTAGGAGTTCTTCCATATTGGTATTGCCATATTTTTTCATTGATGACTTCCTCTGGGGCACTAACACAGCTTTCAAGGGCTAATCCTCCGGCCATACTACCTAAAAATAAAGATCGTATACTATCTCTTCTATTCATAACTAAATGTTTTGTTTTTTTAATTGTTCAATAATAAATTCTGAAGTTCTCCAAGAGAGTGCTAGAATTGTCCAAGTAGGATTTTTATCTGCTTGGGAAACAAAGGGTCCTGCATCGACTACAAAAACATTATCTACATCATGTAGTTGTTCAAATTCATTTACAACAGATTTTTTTGGATCGCTCCCCATTCTTGTAGTTCCAACTTCATGAATAATCCTTCCTGGATTCAATAACCCATAATCCTTATCTTTTCCGGGTTTATCGCCCAAAACAACTCCACCCATATTATGAATGATTTCCTCAAAAGTATCATGCATATGTTTGGCTTGTTTTCTTTCATAGTCAGACCAACTATAATTGAAACGTAAAACAGGAATTCCAAATTCATCAACTGTTGTTGGATCTATTTCACAATAGTTGTCAACACTCGCTATTGATTCACCACGACCCGACATTCCCATCACAGATCCATAGAATTTTTTAACATCTTCTCTGAGTCCATTTCCATAGCCTCCAACTTTGAGCCCTAGATATTTGTTTAAGCTATTGGGGTCAAATCCGGAACCGTAACTCGGCATCCCAAGTCCTCCCCAAACTTCAATATGATAGCCTCTAGGGAAGTCTAATTTTTTGTTATCCAGCCACCAAGGAGAATATAAGTGCATTCCTCCAACGCCATCTTCGTTATAACGTTTTCTATTCATCATGTCCGGAACAAAAGCCATCCGGTCACTTCCAGTAGAATCGTGAACATATTTCCCAACCATATTACTACTATTCCCCAATCCATTAGGGTGTTGAGGACTTTTAGAATTTAATAAAATTCGAGCTGTACTACAAGCCGAAGCAGCTAGTACAACTACTTTTCCTGAAACACGATATTCTTTACGGTCTTCTTTATCGATATATAAAACACCTGTTGCTTTTCCTTCATCGTTAGTGGTTACCTCGCGTACCATGCTATTGACATAAAGGTCTACTTGTCCACCTGATTTTTGAGCAGGAAAAATTAAACAAGAACCGGCAGAAAAATCACCATATACAGAACATGAACGGCTACATTGACTGCAGTAAAAACAAATTCCCCGTTCATTATTGATTCTTTTAGTTAAAATGGATAACCTAGAGGGCATTACTTTTACTCCCGCTTTTTCGGCTCCTTTTTTATAATATAATTCATGAAGTCTGGGTTTGGGTGCGGGTAAAAAATATCCATCAGGTTCATTGTACATTCCTTCCTTACTCCCAAAAACTCCGATGAGTTTGTCAACCTTATCATAATAAGGTTTGATTTCTTCATAGCCAATGGGCCAGTTTTCACCAAGACCATCACGATCTTTCCCTTTAAAGTCTCGAGGTCCAAAGCGTAGAGAAATTCTTCCCCAGTGGTTTGTTCTCCCTCCTAACATACGAGAGCGAAACCAATCAAATTGGGAATCTCCTATCTGATTGTAAGGTTCTCCTTCAATTTCCCAACCCCCGTAGGCCATGTCAAATTCTCCAAATGCACGGGTAGTACCTGCTCCTCTTCTGGGGGATTCGTGAGGCCATTTGAGTTGTGTTTGTTGTGCAGGGTTTGCAGGATCGAAAAAAGGTCCTGCTTCGATGACAGCAACTTTTAAACCAGAGTCAGCAAGAACTTTAGTTGCCATTCCACCTCCAGCTCCTGACCCAACAATTACGACATCGTATTTCTTTTCGTTTTCAATAATTTGCATAGAATAGTATTAATAGATTGATTTTGAAATTATATTTTGATTTATGTTTTTTTTATAAAAACTATAGGAAAAACCTTGATGGATACTGTAAGATCCAATTTCACCTTTTTTATTTGTAGCGATGTAAGCTACCTGGAAATCGGGTTTACCACTTTGCTTTTCTATAATTCTCCCGATGGCTTCCTCACAAGCTTCTTGAGGTGATTTACCTTGTCTCATGAGTTCTACAATGAGAAAGCTTCCAACGGTTTTAATGACTTCTTCGCCTAAACCCGTTGCAACAGCTCCACCGATGTTATTGTCTATAAAAAGACCCGACCCAATAATAGGGGAGTCCCCAACACGACCTTTCATTTTATAGGCCAAACCACTCGTGGTACAGACCCCAGAAAGGTGTCCATTTTGATCAGAGCAGAGCATTCCAATGGTATCGTGATTTTCAACATTAATTTCTGGTTGATAATTTCCTTTCTCCAGCCATTTTTTCCAAGCTTTTTTACTTTGTGGGGATAAAAGGTCTTCCGTAGTGTAACCTTGGCTAAGGGCAAATTTTTTAGCTCCTTCACCTGCCAAAATTACATGAGGGGTTTTCTCCATTACGTCTTTGGCCAAAGCGGCAACATGGGTGATATTTTGAACGGCTAAAACTGCACCACAATCTCCTTTATGGTTCATGACACATGCATCTAGAGTAACCTCGCCATCCCGGTCAGGTGCACCTCCATTCCCTACGGTGGTGTTAAGAAGATTAGATTCTTCAAAAGCAACGCCTGACACAGCAGCTTCCAAGGCATTGATTCCACGATCTAAAGCCGCACCTGCAATTTCATTGGCTCTGGGAACGTTCCAAGTGCTGAGAACATAAGGTGTGAATGAAGCCATGATTTTTTTTGAAGTAGCGTTCTTTTTTTTGTTGAGAAGTACAGGTGAAATGAGCATTCCACTGGCTAATAATGAACCTTGTTGTATAAAAGTTTTTCTTCTCATTACTCAACTAATATAATAACATTTTGATTTAAAACTAAATAAGTATTTGATTAATTCGATATTTAAGGACTTATTCTAATTTTGTTTAAGTTTTAAGATGAAGAATATGATAATAGAAGTTTGTGTTACCGCTTTAAATTCAATTAAAAATGCAGCAAAAGCAGGAGCTAACCGAGTCGAACTGTGTTCTGCCCTTGGAGTAGGTGGAGTGACTCCATCTGCTGGATTAATACTGGAGGCGGTCAAGTTAAACGTGCTCCCCATTCATTGTTTAATTCGTCCAAGAGAAGGTCATTTTTCTTACACGCCTGAAGAGGTAGCCATCATTGAACAAGATATTTTAACCGCTAAAGAATTGGGGTGTAAAGGAGTTGTTATTGGAGCACTTACTCCAGAATTTAATCTGGATGTAAAACGATTGAAGAAGTGGAAAGCCTTAGCGGGTGATATGTATGTTACGTTTCACCGGGCATTTGATGTGGTTCAAGAGCCGCTTAAAGCCCTAGAACAATTAATTGATTTGGGCTTTGATTGTGTTCTAACATCGGGCCAAGAAGAAAAAGCCATCCAGGGTTTTTCTGCTTTAGAGGAATGGAATAAGAAGTTGGGTGAGCGTATCGTAATCATGCCTGGAAGTGGTGTCAGTGAAAAGAACTGTGTCCAATTTAAAGAGGCGGGATTTAAGGCCCTTCATCTTTCGGGGTCAGCTGCTATTGATCCTATTTTAATTCCTCAAGGTGTAAATCGTGATATGTCTTTTTTACATCAAAGGATAGTTGAAAGTAATTTTTTAATTTTAAAAAATGTAGTGCAGTCTGTTACAGACTAGTTTAGGAGAATAGCGATTCCTCCCAGGGCAGTAAAAAGTAAGATTAGTTTACGATAGCCTTCATCCTTTATTTTTTTAACAATAATAACCCCCGAGAATAATCCTACAAGAACAAAGGGAACGAGCTCAATACTTTTAAGGATCGAGGTAGAATTAATGGTTTCCCAACTCCAAATATGAAAGGGTATTTTAAAGGTATTGATGATAAAGAAAAGCCAAGCTGCTGTGCCAATGAATGCATTTTTGGGTAGTCGCATGGCTAAAAAGTAAATATTGGAAAATGCCCCGGCTAAATTGCCAACCATAGTGGTGAAACCGGCTAAAATTCCCATTGCACTAGCAAAGGACCAATGGGAAGGAATGGTTTTGTCTTTTTTGTTTTCCCAATACCACATCAAGGCTACGCTGAAAAGAATAATTCCAGCCATACCATATTTAAAAATACTCTCAGAAATGAATTTTCCTCCAACAACACCTGTAAGAACCCCTGCGATCATCCAGGGTATAAGTTTGATGATATAATTCCATTGTACATGTCTTTTATAATAGGTAACTGCAAAAATGTCTCCCACAATTAGAAGAGGCATTAAAACTCCAGTAGAATTTCTAGCATCATAAACTAAGGCAAAGCCTGTTACAACCATGGCGGCAATTCCTTTGAGTCCTGATTTAGAAACCCCCAAAAGAAAGGCGCAAAAAGCAGCAATAAAAAAATCGGTGTGTGAAAGTGTTCCCAGAATAGATTGTTTTATAATGTAGACTTCGAATATAGCATTAATTTTATTTCTTCATTTAAGCAGGTTAAGCCAAGACATTTTTTCATCTTTGTAAAAAAAAGTAGTTGAATTCCTCCTTTTTTAAAGCCGTTCAATTTATGTTGTTGAGCACTTTGTCTTTTGCGTTAATGAATGCATTAGTCAAGTTTTTAGTGGACTATTCAACCCTACAGCTTGTTTTTTTCAGGTCAATTGGATCACTGGCTATCACTTTTAGTTTTTTGAAAGCAAAAGGGATTCCTCAATGGGGAAATCAAAAAAAATTACTCATGTTGCGTGCTCTATTTGGTGTCATTTCAATGATACTGTTTTTTTTGGGTGTTCACTATATTTCTATCGGAAGTGCGGTAACTCTCAGGTATGTTTCCCCCATTTTTGCAGCGATTTTGGCTGTTGTCTTTTTAAAGGAAGTCATTAAGCCCATTCAATGGCTATTTTTTATCATTGCATTCACAGGTGTTTTTTTAATCAAAAGTTTTGATAGTGCGGGTTCTAATTTTGGTGTTTTTCTAGTTTTATTCGCTGCATTTTTTTCGGCAACAGTCTATATCGTATTATCCAAAATTGGTAAAAATGATCATCCTGTGGTTGTGGTTCATTATTTTATGTTGTTAGCTACTATTGTTGGAGGGATTGGATGTTTATTTTATTGGGAAACGCCAACATTAACTGACTTTTTATTGCTTTTAAGTTTAGGTTTTTTTGGTTTTTTTGGGCAATTATTTATGACCAAAGCATTTCAAAATGCAGAAGCACATATGGTGGCTCCCTTTAAATATGTAGAAGTTTTATTCACGCTGTTTTTTGGCGTTTTTGTTTTATCTGAAACCTATGATGTATTGCATTTATTAGGAACGTTTCTTGTAATTTTTGGACTGGTTCTTAATGTACTTTATAAATCAAAGCTGAAGTAGTGGGATAAAAAAAACCACCCGAAGGTGGTTGAAAAAAAAGATTTTAGCATTTTTATTGAGACCATTTTTCAATAAACTTTTTGTTTAAACGAACATAATCCTGATTCCCAGCTTCTTCAGCAAGCTTTAAGGATGACTTTGCTGCAGCAATAGCGGCGTCTTTTTCATTTAATTCTGCTAAAATGAGGGATTGTTGGCGGTACATCCAATACTTATCTGAATCCATTTCAATCGCCTTTGCAATCCAGTTTTTTGCTTGCTTCAAATCTTGACCCGATTGTCTGAAATAAATTGCAGCATTATAATAATCTCCTGCTTTTGGCTCTCCCTTCATGGTTTCTTTAATAGATGCCATCGTTTTAGAGTGGGTTGGAACTTCAAGAGGAATACTTACTTGTGTATTTTCCCATTTGAAAGTAAGGTTGGCTCCATCATTGCTTAAATCCTCTATGGCAATAGTAAAAGATTCCACCGCATCACTGAGCTTTTCTGTTTTAACTTCAACGGTTGCAGCAATTGAGTTGATGTCCCACTCCGATGGAAGTCCCCAGTTTTCAATTTGGGTGTAAAAAAACACTTCCCACATCGAAGTTCCTGGACGAACAAAAAGGGAGTAGGTTCCAGCTTCTAGATTTTTACCGCCTACTTTAACCGCATCTGCAAAGCGGATCATTGAATTTTTGTTTGCTCCTGCTCTCCACATCTCTCCCATGGGAACAAGGTCTCCCATAATTTTTCTTCCTCGCATTGAAGGACGTGAATATTCTAGGGAAACATTGGTAAGTCCAACGACTTGTTCAATTTTAGTGATGGGACTAGGTTGTGGAGTCTGAATTTGTGCCACTCCATAAGTGCAAATAAAAAGGAGTAAGTAATTTAATATTTTCATTTTGTAAGATTTTAAGTTTTTCAAATATAATTTTTTAGTTCATATCTCATGTGATTTTTATCTTTTTATAAAATTGAACATAATTTTTGTTTAAGTTCTACAAATAATAGTTAAACATTTTGTAAATTTGATTTTTAAGAAATTCACACTATGAAGATATACCGCTTGGAAACAGTGCAAAAATTACCCATCTCGCAGAAGGAAGCTTGGGATTTTTTATCTGATCCAAAGAACTTAAAGACCATTACCCCGGATTATATGGGTTTTGAGATTGTAAGCGGTGCGGTTGATAAAATGTATGCAGGTCAAATAATTCAATACATCGTGACTCCTGTTTTGAATATCCCTACACGATGGGTTACCGAAATAACACACGTTGATGAAGGAAATTATTTTGTGGACGAACAACGATTCGGTCCCTATTCGCTATGGCATCATAAACATTTTATAAAGCCAATCGAAAATGGAGTGGAGATGATAGATATTATTGATTACAAAATTCCTTTTGGAATTTTAGGACAAATGGTACATCCCTTTATTGTTGCGCCAAAATTGAAGGAAATATTTGAGTATAGAAAACAATCGCTCAATGAATTATTTGGAGAATATATATAATGATTGAAAATAAAAACATATTAATAATTGGTGGGAGTTCAGGAATTGGACTTGCATTAGCTGAAATGTTGTCACCACAAAATTCAGTTTATGTGGCCTCTCGTTCTCATGAATCTTTATCACATCTTGATGTAAAGCACCTCCCGTTTGATGCCACTACGGACGAACTTGATTTATCTGTTCTACCCGAAAATTTAGATGGTTTTGTATACTGTCCTGGATCCATAAATTTACGCCCCTTCCGGGGTTTAAAAACAGAGGCCTTTACTTCGGATTTTGAAATCAACGTAATCGGCGCAGTCAAAGCGTTAAAGTCTGTTTTGAATTTATTGAATGCGAGTCCAAATGCTGCTGTTGTTTTTTACAGTACAGTTGCTGTGCAGACAGGAATGCCATTTCATAGCTCGGTTGCAGCTTCAAAAGGAGCGATAGAAGGATTGACAAGATCCTTAGCTGCTGAATTTGCACCCAAGATTCGGGTCAATGCAATTGCACCTTCCTTGGTAAATACTCCCTTGGCTTCTAAGTTTTTAAACAACGAGACCAAGCTTGAGAAAGCAAACGAACGACATCCGCTCGGTCGAGTTGGTACGGTTGAAGAAATGGCTAAGGCAACGGCTTATTTGTTGAGTGACGATAGCGGTTGGATGACCGGAAGAATATTACAGTTAGATGGCGGTATAGGGAATTTAAAAACCTAAATCGCTGATGGAAAAAATTACATTATTTTGGTTTAGAAGAGATTTGAGAATTGAAGATAATTGTGGATTTTACCATGCATTACAAGGTGAAAATAAGGTGATCCCTATTTTTATTTTTGATGAAGACATACTAAAAAAACTACCCAAGAAAGACGCTAGGGTAGAAATGATTTTATTAGCCTTGAGTACCATAGATGTTGCTATGAAGAGGAACCGATGTACAGTTGGAAAATATCATGGTACTCCTGAGGCTATTTTTTTAAAATTAATCAAGCAATGGAATGTTGATAAAGTCATTTGCAATGCAGATTATGAGCCCTATGCGACTGAAAGAGACGAAAAAATAAAAAAACTTTTAGTCAAGGCTGGAATTCAATTCGAAACGTATAAAGACCAAGTTATTTTTGAAAAGGATGAGGTCGTTAAGGGAGATGGAACTCCCTATAAAGTGTATACTCCTTTCTCGAGAAAATGGTTAGAAAAGTTTGAGGAAAATTCACTCGAATTCTATCCCTCAGAGGATCACTTAGATCAATTAGGTTCCAATATAGATACACCTGATCTTACTCTTTCTGACTTAGGTTTTGAACCGAGTTCCACTGCTCAACCCCGATATCAATTTGATGACACAATAATTGACGAATACGAGGCAACTCGTAATTTTCCACATTTAGATCAAACTTCACGTTTGGGTGCTCATTTGCGATTTGGAACAGTGAGTATCAGAAAATTAGTAAACAAAGCCTCAAGCCGATCCAATAACACCTTTCTCAAAGAATTGATTTGGAGAGAATTTTTCATGCAGATTTTATGGCATTTCCCTCACACCCAACAGCAAAGTTTTAAACCACAATACGATCGAATTGTGTGGAGAAATAACCCGGATGAGTTTGAAAAATGGTGTAAAGGTGAAACAGGATATCCTCTTGTAGATGCCGGTATGCATGAGTTAAATGAAACAGGCTTTATGCATAATAGAGTTAGAATGTTAGTGGGTAGTTTTTTGTGTAAACATCTTTTGATTGATTGGCGCTTAGGGGAGGCCTATTTTGCTGAGAAGTTGTTAGACTACGAAATGTCAAGCAATGTGGGAAATTGGCAATGGGTTGCGGGTTGTGGTGTTGATGCTGCTCCTTACTTTCGAATTTTTAATCCCTCTGAGCAACTCAAAAAATTTGATAAGGAACTAAAGTATACTCAAAAATGGGTACCCAATTTTCAAGAATCAGATTATCCTTCTCCTATAGTAGATCACAAGTTTGCTCGTGAGCGTTGTTTGTCTGTTTACAAAGAAGCTTTAAGGGCTTCATGAAAAGAATATTAAAACAGCATCTCCCCGAGAAAATTTGTTTGACCTGTAAACGTCCTTTTAGTTGGAGAAAAAAATGGGAATGTGATTGGGAAGAGGTTAAATATTGTAGCAAAAAATGTAAATCCAAATGAAAACAGCCTTGGTGTGGTTACGAAATGATCTTCGGTTTCAAGATCAAAACTCTTTTTTCAAAGCGTGTCAAGATTTCGATAGAGTCGTTGCTTACTTCAGTTTTGAGCCGAAGGACTATGTGGATTTGGTTTGGGGATTTCAGAAAACAGGAAAATTTAGAACACACTTTCTATTAGAGACCTTACACTCTTTGAAGGCGGAATTATTAGAAAAAAATATTTCTTTGATTGTTGAAACAAGATCAGCAGCAGAGGGGATACCTCTTTGGATGGAAGAACTTAAGGCTAGTGCCCTTTTCTTTCAAGAAGAGTGGACAAAGGAAGAGAAGGAAATTTCCAATGCGGTTTGTAACCGACTTTCGGACTCAATGGATATTCATTCTCACTATGATCAATTCTTATTTCATCCAGAGGATATTCCAATGGAGATCGAGCAGATTCCACAAGTATTTACAGCCTTTAGAAAAAAGTGTGAAAAGTATAGTAAAATTAGATCGTGCTTTGCTCAGCCCAAAGTATTGGATAAGCTTTCGTTATTAGAGGAAACACCGGGTATCCCTCTACTAGAAGATTTTGGATTTTCACCTTTTGAGCAGCATTCACATTCGGTTTTTCCATTCAAGGGAGGGAGCTTGTCAGCTCTAGAGCATTTGCAAAATTATTTTTGGAACACCAAGCGACTTTCCTATTATAAACAAACAAGAAATGGTTTGGTGGGTACCCACTACAGTTCTAAATTTTCACCTTGTTTAGCCAATGGCTCATTGTCTGCAAGAATGATTTATTGGGAAGTCATGCGCTATGAAAAAGAAGTTGAAAAAAATGAATCGACCTATTGGCTTATTTTTGAATTGATTTGGAGAGATTATTTTAAATACATTTCCTTGAAACATGGTCAGTCATTTTTTCACTTGGGTGGAATTTTGAAGAAGGAGTACTCATGGAATTCTAAACCTGAACTTTTTCTCAAATGGGTTGAGGGTAAAACTGCTGAACCCTTTGTAAATGCAAATATGATCGAGTTAAAAAAAACAGGTTTTATGAGCAATCGAGGGCGTCAAAACGTAGCCAGTTATTTTGCTAAAAACATGTTAATGGATTGGCGCATGGGAGCTGCTTATTTTGAACAGCAACTTATCGATTATGATGTGCACAGTAATTGGGGAAATTGGATGTATGTTGCTGGAGTTGGAAATGATCCAAGGGATAGAAAATTTAATATAAAACTTCAAGCTGATCGATATGATCCCAAGGGACAATATCAAAAACTTTGGCTGCAAAATACCTTGTTCGAATGACTTTAAGATTACTACTTGGCGATCAATTGAATATAAATCATTCATGGTTTGAAGTACAAGATGATTCGGTATGTTATCTCCTGATGGAAGTGCAACAGGAAACTAATTATGTAACACATCACCTGCAGAAAGTGGTTGCTTTTTTTAAAGCAATGAGACAATTTAAAGTCGAGTTAGAAGATCGAGGACATCGGGTGCATTATATGGAATTAAAACATCAGGAGAACAAACAAAACATTCCCAAAAACATCCTACACTTAATTGAAACTTATCAGGCAACTAAATTTGAATATCAATTCCCAGATGAATACCGACTTGATCAGCAGTTAAGTAGTTTTTGTGAGACACTACCCATTGAGTCCATCGCAGTGGATACCGAACATTTTATGACTTCTAGGACTTTTTTAACTTCTTTTTTTGAAGGGAAAAAACAATTGGTGATGGAATATTTTTACAGGAGGATACGAAAGGATTTTAATTTGTTGATGGAGGGAGAGAGTCCTTTGGGCGGTGCTTGGAATTTTGATAAAAACAATAGAAATAAATGGAAGGGAACACCTGAGATTCCAAAAGCTTACAAATCCGATACAACAACTCTTGAGCAACTTATTGATCTATTGAATGAAGAAGGAATCCAAACTTTGGGAACATTGGATTCAAATTCATTTTTATATCCAGCCTCGCGTAAAGAAGCCCTTTTACAATTAGATTATTTTAATCACCATTTACTGAAGTATTTTGGCACCTATCAGGATACGATGCATACAGAAGAAGTCAATTTATTTCATTCTCGTTTGTCTTTTGCCCTCAACACCAAAATGATTGCTCCTCTGGAAGTTGTTCAATCAGTGATCGATTATTATCATCAGCATGAAGATGAAATTGACATTTCACAAGTTGAGGGTTTTGTTCGACAGATTATTGGATGGAGAGAATATATGCGAGGGATTTATTGGAGAGAAATGCCCAATTACCATGAGATGAATGCCTTGAATAATCACAATCCACTTCCTGAATTTTACTGGACAGGAAAAACAAAAATGAATTGCTTACAACAAAGTATTCAAAATTCCCTAGACCATGCCTATGCTCACCACATTCAACGTTTGATGATCACAGGAAATTTTGCCCTACTTGCCCAAGTTCATCCCGATGAAGTAGATCGATGGTACCTTGGGATTTACGCTGACGCTGTGGAATGGGTGCAATTGCCCAACACGCGCGGAATGAGTCAATGGGCCGATGGTGGTATCGTAGCTACAAAACCTTATGTTTCTGCGGCTGCTTATATTCATAATATGAGTAATTATTGCGAAGCGTGCAAGTATGATAAGAAGAAACGTGTAGGCGAAGATGCTTGCCCGTTCAACAGTCTGTATTGGAATTTTTTAGATGATAAAAAGCAATATTTTTCTAAAAACAATCGTATGGCGATGATGCTTCGACTCCTTGAAAAAATTCCGCCTTCCGAATTGGCCGAGCTTAAAGAAAGAGCCTATAAAATCATTTCTCAGCCTGATGAATTTTGAAAAAAAAGAACTTTCTGTTGTTTGGCTGAAAAGAGATCTTCGTCTTTCTGATCACGAGGCCTTGAACCATGCCTTAGAAACAAAATCACCTTGTCTTTTGCTTTATGTTTTTGAAGAGATCCTGCTGAATGATTTTCATTACAGTCCAAGACATTTTGACTTTATTAAGCAATCCATAGTTGATTTAAATAAGCAATTAGCGGTCTTGAACACTCAGGTACTTTGTGTTAAAGGCTCGGTTATTGAAGTTTTTGAAACCCTTTTAAAGCGTTATTCAATTACATTGTATTCCCATCAAGAAACAGGAATTGGCCTTACTTTTAGTCGTGATAAAGCGGTGAAACGCTGGGCAAATGCCAAGGGTGTTGTATGGCATGAGTTTTTACAGCAAGGGGTATTTCGGAGATTGCCAAATCGAAAAAAATGGATTCACTTATGGAGTGCTCATATGAATCAGCCTCTTTTTAATTTTTCTCCTGCGGAAGGACAATTACTTTCTTTACAGCTTATTTCTGATTTGGAAGTTCAGTTTGAAGGAATGGATTTAAATACTACCCAATCAAAATGGTTCCAGCCTGGAGGAGAACGAAATGCACTACGCTATCTTAATTCCTTTTATGAGGGGCGTTATTTAAACTATCAAAAGCACATTTCTAAACCCGATCTGGCAAGAAAGAGTTGCAGTAGATTGTCTCCCTATATTGCTTGGGGAAATATTTCAATGCGCCAAGTATTACAGAGAACAGAAGAGGAAAAAGAACAAGGTAAAACAGGTAGAGCACTAACATCATTTGGTTCTCGATTGCGTTGGCAAGCTCATTTCATTCAAAAGTTTGAAATGGAGTGTCGTATGGAACATGAAAGTATCAATAAAGGATACCATGCTTTGGTAAAAGAAAAGCGACAGGATTATCTACTCGCCTGGGAAACAGGACAGACAGGAATACCCATGGTGGATGCTGCCATGCGATGTTTGGTTGCCACAGGGTATTTGAATTTTAGAATGCGAGCTTTAGTAGTTTCCTTTGTGATTCATCAACTATGGCAGCCCTGGCAGGCAATTTCCGGTTTTTTAGCACGCCAATTTTTAGATTTCGAACCTGGAATCCATTTTCCACAAATTCAGATGCAGGCAGGAGAAACGGGAATTAATACCCTGCGAATTTACAATCCAGTAAAAAATGGAATGGAACATGATCCAGAGGGTAAATTTGTTCTGCAATGGCTTCCAGAACTTCATAAGCTCCCTACACGGTTTCTTCATACACCCTGGGAAATTACTCCCATGGAATCTACCCTTTACGATTTTCATTTAGGGAAGGATTATCCAGCCCCCATTGTAGATATAGAAAAAACAAGAGAGAAAGCAAGTCGAACCCTTTGGAACCTCCAAAAAAACAGCTTGGTGAAAAAGGAAAGCAAGCGAATTTTAAATCGGCATACGTTGCCCAATAGAAATTAACATGAAAAATAAAATTGAACTAGACGAGATAAAAACGGATCGTGTTATTGAAATGGCTTGGGAAGACCGGACCCCCTTTGATGCTATTTTATTGCAATTTGGATTGAAAGAACAGGATGTAATCACTCTGATGCGGAGGGAGATGAAGCCCTCCAGTTTTAAGATGTGGAGAGCAAGAGTGCAAGGAAGAAAGACGAAACATAGTAAGAGCAGATCGGAATCCGTGGATCGTTTTAAGTGTTCTCGCCAGCGTAATATCAATAATAATAAAGTATCTAAACGTTGATTTTTGTAACTTAACGTCAAAAATCTCATGTCTTCCAATAAAACACAACCTACCTCAGCATCGGTAGCATTATTCTTAAATGCTTTGTTCCCGGAACAAAAAAAGAACGATAGTTGGATTTTATACCGACTCATGGAAAAAATCACAAGGGCTCAAGGGGTTCTATGGGGAACTTCTATCATTGGTTTTGGCAACTATCAATATAAATATGCTAGCGGGAGGTCGGGAGACTGGTTTTTAACCGGATTTTCTCCTCGAAAAAACGCCTTAACACTCTATTTAATGTGTGATATTTCTCGCGATCAGATTGACTTTGATGGCCTTGGAAAGTACAAAAAAGGGAAAGGATGTCTCTACATTAAAAAACTTGAAAATGTCAATTTAACGGTGTTAGAAAAAATTATAATTATCAGTATTTCTCTTACACTAAAGAATAATCAGTAACGTACTTCTACATTCATTCCTACACTGGCAACCCCTACTTTTGACCAGGTTCCTTGGCTCACTTCTCTTGCATACAGAGGGGCACCAAAAAAACCTCCAGAGAAAAAAAGCTTGCCCGGCCCTAAATCTTCTATCCATTCAATAGTGATGAAAAAATCTTGGTCTATTACAATTTCATAAGGGGTCAAATCAAGACTTACGATCCCAGAACGTATATCGGTTTCAATGAATATGTTTTCTTTTAGTAGGGTCTGATTTGGAATACCGTTGAATACATCATATAAATTGAGACGAAATTTAATGGGACCGTAATCGTTTTCAACTAGGGAAATATTAAATTTTTTAAGAATCATTGGATCTTTTCTTGCGCGAACAATAAAGCCCATTTCGTTCCCAAGTTTATTGGAGGTGAATGCAGCATAAATTGCTTTTGAAGTAGTTTTGTTTCCCAGAATTTTAGTTTTGTAATTCTTTTGTGCTGAGGTTAGAATTACTTCTTCCAAGGCTGTAGTTTCTTCAGCAAGGGTAACTTCAATAAGATTTTGTTTTAAATAATCCTCTAAAACATAAGATTTGGGTTCGAAGCCGATCATCGAAAAACGAAGCGTATCCTGATTATTTTTTTGTGCATCGACCTCAAATTCAAAATAGCCTTCTTCATCAGATACCGTTCCGATATTTCTATTCTGCAAACCAATATTGACATAGGGAAGGGGTTCAAGTGATTCGGAATCCAATACCAGCCCGATAATAAAATTTTGTGCACCTAAGGGGATTATAAAGGCAGTACAGAAAATGAAAGTTAGCAGGCAATGAATTTTCTTTTTCATGGGGACTCAAAGAAAGTTTTAGGTTTTGATACGTTTTATTTTTGCACCTATCTTCTGCAATCGGTTTTCAATATCCTCATAACCCCTATCGATTTGTTCAATATTATGAATGGTACTTGTTCCCTTGGCAGAAAGTGCAGCAATCAATAAAGAAACTCCAGCTCTAATATCCGGCGAAGTTAAAGTAGCTGCGCTGAGATTAGATTCAAAATCATTTCCAATTACAGAGGCCCTATGGGGATCACACAAAATAATCTTGGCGCCCATATCAATCAATTTATCTACAAAAAACAAGCGACTTTCAAACATTTTTTGATGCACCAACACACTGCCTCTAGCTTGGGTGGCCACTACTAAAATGATACTCAGCAAGTCAGGGGTAAACCCCGGCCAAGGAGCATCCGATATGGTAAGGATGGATCCGTCGATATAACTCTGAATTTCATAGCCGTTCGTATGGGCTGGAATAAAGATATCATCCCCTTTTTTTTCTATAGAGATCCCTAATTTTCTAAAGACACTGGGCATTTGTCCTAAATATTCCCAGCGGACATTTTTGATGGTAATTTCACTTTGTGTCATTGCAGCCAAACCTATCCAACTGCCAATTTCGATCATGTCTGGCAGCAAGGTATGTTGGGTGCCTCCAAGTTGTTTTACTCCTTCTATTTTTAATAAGTTAGAGCCTATGCCAGTAATGCTTGCACCCATGCGATTGAGCATAAGGCAAAGTTGTTGTAAATAGGGTTCGCAAGCAGCATTATAAATGGTCGTTGTTCCTTCGGCTAAAACAGCAGCCATTACTATATTTGCAGTTCCAGTCACAGAGGCTTCATCCAGAAGCATATCACTCCCAATTAATTTTTTTGCTTCAACACTGTAGAAATAATCTTCTTTATTGTAGTTAAAAGAAGCTCCCAGTTTTATTAAGCCTTCAAAATGAGTATCTAATCTTCTTCTACCGATTTTGTCTCCTCCAGGTCTTGGAATGCTTCCCTTTCCAAAGCGAGCTAAAAGGGGTCCCACGAGCATGATTGAGCCTCGAAGTCCTTTTCCGTCAATTTTGAATTGATCCGAGGTCAAATAATCTAAATTCACAGTATCTGCTTGAAAGCGATAACTTCCTTTGCTGATCTTTTCAACTTTTACGCCAAAATTTCTTAGAAGTTCAATGAGTTTATTGACATCTACGATGTCAGGAATGTTGTGAATATCAATTACTTCTGAAGTAAGTAAAACGGCACATAGGATCTGTAAAGCTTCATTTTTAGCTCCTTGTGGAGTAATCGAACCTTTTAATGCGTGCCCACCTTCAATTACAAATGATTCCATGAATTGCTTAGTATCGTTTTCTGTTGTTTCTTTTTGGCTTCTTTTTCATGTTGCTTTTGGGACCATTTCCATTTTTATTTTTCAATTTCAATAGTTCGCTAGACTCTGTCAAGGGGAGCTGTGCTGCCGCTACTTTGAGTTTACCATTGGATAGTTCATCTAAATGATTTAATATGACAACATCTTCTACGGTATCTTTATTCCAGCCTAAAAAACACTTTTTCATGTGATTGGCAATGGTAAAAACCAAGACCTCTTTGAGTTCGTTTTCTTCCCAATTGATGGCAACATCGATCATGCGTTTGATGTTGTTTCCATAGAAACGGTACTTAGGAAAATTTTGAGGATAGTCTAGTTTTCCGGGTTTTGCAGCCAATACTTCAGCCTGAGGTTTTTCGTAGGGGCTTTCAACATCAATATCAAAATTGGCCATGATGAAAAATTGATCCCAAAGCTTGTGTTGGAAATCAGGAACATCTCGTAAATGAGGATTTAGATTTCCCATTACACCGATAATGGCTTTGGCTTTTTTGTTTCGTTCAACAGCATCTGATTCCGCCATGGCTTGTTCAATCATGATGTGGATGTGTCTTCCGTATTCCGGTATAATTAATTGCTTGCGCTTGGTATTATATTGCAAGGTTTCCATAAAAAAGGGTTGCTAGTTGCTGAGTGTAGTTCAATAATGATGCAAATTAATAAAATCAATTGAATCAACACTATTTTTGGTTAAAATTACAAAGTCATAACACCCTCAAGAGTACTTGACTTTTTATAAATTGTAATGACTTGCGCAGGAGAATCCATACGTATTTTGATCGTCAAGCTTGTAAATGTTTTTTTTGAGGATAATTTTTCTGAAAACTCAGCTTTAGATGCATCAAAAAGAGACTTTAAACTATCGAAATGAGGGGAGTCTGATTTTACCACAAATTTAAACATGTAAATTCCAGGCCAAGCTTGTGATTCCGCGAGGTGTTCGCTAAATCTTAAATAAAATTCTTCGGACTTAGTATCGTTTTGCGACAAGGCGATTACTTTTGTGTAAAGATACTGGTTTTATAGTTGTTAAAAAATGCTTTTATGCAGAATAGAAAAATTGTCATTAGCGGAAGTCCAGGGGCAGGAAAAACATCGGTAATTGAGGGACTTAATGCTATGGGCTATACTGTTTTTCAAGAGTATTCTCGATCGATTATTGAGGAAGGAAAAGCCCAAGGCAAAGCCAATTTTTTTCTTTCGGATCCCTATCAATTTAGTGAGCGTCTTTTTTTAGGGCGAAAAGAGCAATTTGGAAGGGCAAATTTGCTAGCTGTCAATGAAACGAAACCCTATGTTTTCTTTGATCGAGGCGTTCATGATACTTATGCCTATCTTGAGGCTTTGGGGAAAGGAAATTCGATGTGGAAAGACCGTGTGAATGCCTTTCAGTATGATCTTGTTTTTTTGTTTGACCCGTGGGAATCTATTTATAAAACCGATGCAGAAAGAAAGGAAACCTTTAAAGAAGCTCAGCGGTATTTTCCTTTTATTCAAAACGTATATCAGCAAGATCATACTGTTGTACTTGTACCCAAAGTTAGTGTTGAAGCACGAATTGCTTTTATTTTGAATTATTTAAGTAATGAGAATGAATAGACATGAACTCCTAAAGAAATTTTGGGGTTATACCACCTTTAAACCCTTGCAAGAAGAAATTATCACCTCTGTTTTGGAAGGAAAGGATACTTTAGCCTTATTACCTACAGGCGGTGGAAAGTCTTTGTGTTATCAATTACCCGCCTTACTTATGGAGGGAACCGTTCTAGTTGTATCTCCTTTGATTGCTTTGATGGAAGATCAAGTAAAGAGTTTAGATAGTAAAGGAATAAAAGCGATGTATTTTGAATCACATCCAAAAAGTTTACCTCTTTCTCAACAATTGGATAATTGTATTTATGGAAATTATAAAGTAGTTTATACATCACCCGAAAGACTTACGAATGAACATTTTCTTCAGCAAATCGCCCATGCACCCATCTCATTAATTGCTGTAGATGAAGCTCATTGTATTTCGGAATGGGGGCATGATTTTAGACCGGCTTACCGTAAAATAAATAAAATTAGAGTTGTTTTTCCTGAGCTTCCCATTTTAGCACTGACCGCATCTGCAACTCTCAAGGTAGTTAAAGACATACAAGCTCAATTAGCATTCAATAGTTCTCAACTTTTTCAGCAGTCTTTTGAACGACCGAATTTAGCTTATAAGATATGGAAGACCGAAGATAAGTACAATACCCTAGCACAAATTTTGAAGTACCATAGCGGTAGTGGTATTGTATATTGTAACACGCGAAGGCAAACAGAACACCTAGCACAGTTTTTATCTCGAATAGGAATTTCTTCTGATTTCTTTCATGGTGGGGTAAGCGCTGAGGACAAAAGAGAGAAGTTAGAACAGTGGCAGCAAGGTACAATAAGGTATATGATGGCTACTACTGCCTTTGGAATGGGAATAGATAAAGCCGATGTAAGAACCATTATCCATATGCAGCTTCCAGAAACTCTAGAACACTATTATCAAGAAACAGGTCGTGCAGGAAGAGATGGCAAAGCAGCTAAAGCCTTTTTACTTTTACATCAGGGGGATGCTGAGGAGTTGAAAAATCAATTTTTAAGATATCTTCCCACAGCTCAAGAACTGAAAGCCACTTACAAGAATTTGTGTAACTTTTTTCAAATAGCTTATGGAGAGGGTGTAGATACATTATTTACATTAGATTTTGATCGTTTTTGTGATCGATACGAATTAAATAAACGTACAACTTTAAACTGTTTAGAGCAATTTGATCGAGAGGGGATTATTTCTTTAAATCCCGTCAAGGAAAGTTATATGCGAGTCAAATCCAAGTGTTCTCCGGCTCAAGCGACTGATTTTATAGCCCATCAAAATGCTGCAGCCCAGTTATTGGAATTGCTCATGCGCCAGTATCCTTACTTTTTTAGTGAGTCTGTCACAATAGAACCTTCAAAGGTTTGTAGTTCACTTAAACTCTCAAAAGAACGCTTTAAAGATGCAATAGAACAACTTCAACACAGAGGTTTTCTCCAGTATACCATTCCTAGTGCCCACTTTAATGTAATCCCTCAAATTCCGAGAGAGGATCAATACACACTTAAGTCAGTGTTGGAGAATTCAAAAGTTTTATATCGACAAAAAAAGCACAAAATAGAAGCAATGATTGCTTATGCTTTTGAATCGAATCGTTGTAAACGAAATCTGATTTTGAACTATTTCGGATCGACTCCAAGTGGGATTTGTGAAAAGTGTTCTTCCTCAACTTGTAGTCATGATTTAGAAGTAGAACATGATTTTGAAAATAAATTAGTTCAACTACTAAAAGCTACACCTCATTCTATTCTAGAGCTAAAGCAAAAGTTGTATTTTGAGCCTTTGGCGCTGCAAATTAGTTTAGAGCGACTATTGAATCAACAAAAAATCAAACAAAGCGAAACACAAAAATACTATTGGATATATGAATAAGAAACCCACCCTTCCCAAGATTGTTTTTTTTGGTACTCCAGAGTTTGCTCGATTCTGTCTGGAACGATTAGTCATAGAGGGTTTTCCTATCCTAGCAGTAGTGACAGCGCCTGATCGAAAGGCGGGTAGGGGAAAAAAACTGAAGGCTTCAGCGGTTAAGATTTACAGTGAAGAACAGCAATTGCCTCTTCTGCAGCCAGAAAATTTAAAAGCTCCCTCTTTTGTTGATCATTTGAGAACTCTAGCTCCTACAATACAGGTGGTTGTAGCCTTTAGAATGTTGCCCAAAGTGGTTTGGCAAATTCCTAGTTTAGGAACGCTAAATTTGCACGCTTCTTTGCTGCCAAATTATCGCGGTGCTGCCCCTATTAATTGGGTTATAATCAATGGCGAGTCCAAAACAGGAGTTTCGACCTTTCTTATTAACGAAGCAATAGATACTGGAGCTCTCCTTTTACAAAAGGAAATTGCAATTAAAGCGGATGATACAGTAGGGACATTACACGATGCCTTATTGGAAATTGGAGCTCCTTTGATTGTAGATACATTAATCGGTTTAACAGAGCGTGCTTTGATTCCCAAACTTCAGCAAACGAAGGGAGACGAAAGAGAAGCACCAAAATTGACTTCAGAAAACACAAGTTTGAATTGGAATGATTCTTTAACTGCACTTGTGAATAAAGTGAGAGGCTTGAGTCCATATCCTGGAGCATGGTCCCTGTTTATGAATAAAGGAGAAAAAGGTAGAATTAAAATCTTTAAAGCTTCAGCAGTCTATGAAGCCCATTCAAATCCTTTGGGTCAAATCTGTATTAAACAGGATGAAATACTTATTGCAACTCAAGAAGGCTATTTAAATTGTAAGGAAATTCAACTCCCAAATAAGAAGCGAATGACCGCTGAAGCCCTATTGAATGGTTATACCTTTGATGAAAGTGCAAGGATTTTGAGCTAAAATGAGCCACCATTATCAACAAAAGCCCTTACTTATCAACAAAACAGTGTATTTTTCATGGATTTTGGTTGCTCCTCTCAAAATCCGTATAAATTTGTTGAATAACCTTATAAATAAAACATTATGAACAAAACAGAATTAATTGACGCTATGGCAGCAGATGCTGGTATTTCTAAAGCAGCAGCAAAAAAAGCACTAGAATCTTTTTTAGGTAGTGTAGGAGGAACTCTTAAAAAAGGAGGACGTGTTTCTTTAGTAGGATTTGGATCTTGGTCTGTATCTAAAAGAGCAGCCCGTGACGGAAGAAACCCACAAACAGGAGCTACAATCAAAATTGCAGCTAAAAATGTTGTGAAGTTTAAAGCAGGTGCTGAATTATCAGGTTCAGTAAACTAAATCGTCATATCTGATTTATATTAAAAGCTCCCTAGTGGAGCTTTTTTTATATCTTACCTCAAATGAAGCCGGGAAAATTTCTTATCGCAACTCCTTCTTCTATTGGAGATACCAATTTCCATAGATCTGTTATTCTTTTGGTAGAACAAAAACAATCAGGAACCGTTGGATTTATTCTCAATAAAAAGTTAGATTACAACTTGGATGAAGTTATGGAGGGTATTTCTGTTAAGATCCCTTTGTATTTTGGTGGTCCTGTAGAACAAGACAGTCTCTTTTTTATACACCAAGCAGCTGATTTAATTCCCAATAGTCTTCCTATCTCTGATGATTTTTATTGGAGTGGAGATTATAAAACAGTAATTGAACTCCTTAATAGTCAGAAGCTCAAAGAACATCAGATCCGATTTTTTTTGGGTTATTCGGGTTGGGGGGAACAACAACTTGAAGATGAAATTGAACGTAAATCTTGGATATTAGCAGATGCTTCTAAAGAGTCCGATTGGATTTCAAATTCTTCCGCTACTTTATGGAAGGATCATATGATCGCATTAGGAGGTAAATACCTTCTCTGGTCTAATGCACCAGAAAATCCAAGCTGGAATTAGTCCAGTTGTTTCAGAAATTTTTCAAAAATGGAACTCACCTTTTTTTGAAGGTAAGTTGTTTTACGGTAGTGAGTGACATATTGTGCTCCATGTTCAATGGAAAGCAAAACGATTTCTTCTGACTTTTGAAGTTCAAAAGGATTGATTGCTTGTTCTATCAAGCTGTATTCACTTTGTTCTTTCCCAATCCATTGATTAAAAGCAGAACGAATTACAAAATCTTGACAACCAGACTCTAAATGAGGTGTTAAGATTGTATTTCCTTGCACCAAATAAAGCGAACCCGATGTTGTTTCTACAAGATTTTTATGATCATTGAGTAAAACACAATCCTCCAAACCATTTTCTAGGGCATAAGCTTTAGCAATTTGTCTTAAGGTCTGATTTGTGGAAGATAAATTGGAAAAAAAACCACTGGGAACCCATTCTTCTTTGTACAAGTCTAATGCAAACGAAACCTTAGCGGGAGGGGCAAAGGAAGGGATTCCATCGACTGAAATAATAAAATAAACACCCGTTTGATTTTTTATAAATTTAAAATAAATTAGGTGGTCTTCCTCATGGGTGGGAGTCTGTTCGAGTGTTTTTTGGATTTCATTTTTTAAGTATTCCATGGTAAATCCCATAGGAATAATAAAGCGATGTCTTCGAAGGGCAGCAATTATTCTGAAATAATGGGTTTCCCAAAGCAAAATATTACCCTTAGAACTCCGTAAATTTTCTTCTACTGATTTTTCGTGCAATAGGCTGTGAATAGTTGCTTCATCACCTTCCGAAAGACTTGAAACTAGTGTTCCATTACAGTTGATCATAGGTAGTCATTAACTTGCGCCGAGTACCTGTTTTAGGTCAGACACAAGATTATCCCAAAGCATTTTTGACTCCTCGATTTCATCTTCTTCAGCAAAATCAGTGATGATCAAAGAGACATCTTTGGTGATTTCATCCACCTGAATTTTAAATTCAAAGTAATATTGATCGAAATCTTCCTCGTCGTTTTGCCATTGAAAACGAACCTTATCGTTATTCTTTTTTTGGATTAATTTGGCTTGTTCTTCCGAATCATCCCAAATGAATATAAAGAGATCACCTCTAAAGTTTACATTGTCAGCGAACCATTCTGAAAGCCCAGATGGCGTAGACAAATACTGGAAGAGTAATTGTGGTGAGGAATGGAAATCATACTCTATAGCGTAACTTTTTTTATCGCTCATGTTCTTTTTTTCAAGCACCCAATATATTGAAAAAAGTGCAAGATGCATATTTATTTTAAATTATTTTCAAGGCACTATTTTATACCTCCTACTTTTACTTAATTTAATCTATTGTTAATTTAATTATCAAGCGATTAACCAGAATATTATTTCCATTCATTGCTTTAGCTCAAAGCGATTTTAATTACCAAGGAATTATAAAAGATGTAATTGGAGCTCTTATTTCAAATGCTTCCTTTGGTCTAAGATTCAGTATGTTTATGACTTCACATCGGGAATGATTGCCTGTTACGCTACATACGGTTACAACAAGCAATAATGTTATTCAATTAGCGAATACTGGTGTAATCTACCTAGTATATCACTGGTTTTCTAGGGATGTCTTCGGATAGAAGATTAAAAGAAAATATTGTAAGAACACCTTATGGACTAAAGGAAGTGCTAAAGCGAAACCCCGTGAGTTACCAATTCATATCCAATGGATTGGCTCAGTTGGGATTTATTGCGCATGAAGTTCAAAAATTAGTTCCAGAGGATGTGGTAGGAACAGAAGGGGTATAGAAAAAGGAGAAATATTAAGAATCTCCTATTCCAATTTGATTCTCGTACATACAAAAGCCCTAGAGGAGCAGGAAATGATTGATAATTGTTAACAAGAGGCGACACCTTGTAAAAGGACAAATATTACGGAAGTTTACTTCGAGTTAATTTCCAATGTTTCTCGCAGGTGGTTTTTTCTGTCAGTTTTTATTTTATATTTGCATCCTGAAAAGGCGAGGTAGCTCAGCTGGTTAGAGCGTCGGATTCATAACCCGGAGGTCGGGGGATCGTGCCCCCCTCTCGCTACAAAAAAACCTCTCAATCTTTTGAGAGGTTTTTTTATTTGACCTCCCTACTCATTTTTCCTGCAAGAAAGCCCGTTGCCCATGCCGATTGAAAATTATATCCCCCAGTTATGGCATCTATATTGAGTACCTCGCCTGCAAAGTACAATCCTTTTTGAGTTTTACTTTCCATTGTTTTTAAATCTATAGATTCCAGTGCTACCCCTCCGCAGGTGACAAATTCTTCTTTGAAGGTCGTTTTTCCAGAAACTGTATAGCTGTCGTTTGAAAGTAATTCGACCAGCTGTCGTCCTTTCTTTTTTCCTAAATCAATCCATTTTTTATCTACGCCGATCTCCATTTTTTCAACTAAATGTTGCCACAAGCGTTGGGGAAGGGGAAACGCCTTTTGCTTACTGACCGCTTTTTGAGGATGTTCTAAGGCACAGGCTTGGAGTTGATTGAAAAGAAGCTCTGTATTTCGTTCTCCAACCCAATTCACTTGAATTTCAAAATGATATTGGCAGTCTGCTAAAGCAGGAGCTCCGAAGGCTGAAGCTTTAAGTATCGCAGGGCCACTCATGCCCCAATGAGTGATCAGCAAAGCTCCCTCTGTTTCTACAGTATGCCCTTTAATTTTTACTTTGGCATGCTCTACAGCGACCCCCATTAGTTGCGTTATGGGATCCTCTGGGATATTGAAGGTGAATAAAGAGGGGAGTGGGGCTACGATGGTATGCCCCAGGGACTTTAGCCATTGAAACCCTTGTAACTTAGGATTTCCTCCCGTGGCAATAATAACTATATCAAACGCTTGCTCTTGTGCTTCCTTTGAAAACTGTATAATCCAGCTGTCTTTTTCTTTGGTTAAACGGGTCACGGGAGCTTGATAGACAATATTAACTCCCAGTTGCGCTGCTTCTTTTAGCAAGCAATCAATAATACTCTGCGATTGGTTGGAAACGGGAAATACGCGTCCGTCGGTTTCTGTTTTGAGCCCAACTCCGCGACTTTCAAACCAAGCTTGAGTATCGGTCGTATTGAAACGATAAAAGATATTTCTTAATCGCTTGCCTCCTCTTGGATAGGCCTTGCACAAGGTATCGATATCTGAAGTTGCATGGGTTACATTGCAGCGACCTCCCCCTGAAATCTTAACTTTAGCTAATACTTTTGAGGTTTTTTCAAAAAGGATAACGGAGGCTTCAGGATGGTGACTTTTTGCAGATAACGCCGCGAAAAATCCCGCGGCTCCCCCACCTATAACGGCAACTTTTTTGATCTTTTCCATGCCCTGCTAAGGTAAGAAGATTCGTTTTAGCAGGGTAAAAGAAATTATACACCAAATTGTTTTAAATGGTGGTTGAGGTGATAATCGGAAACTTCAATCCATTTTTGTGGGTCTAGTTTCCCAAAATAAAAGTGGGGTGGAAAATCATGTTCATGATCTAAATTTAAAAAAGTGCTGAGCTTTTCTTTCAGTAATGCAATGTCATTTTTAAAAGTGGATGGGGGTGTTCCCTTCCCTAAAACTTGATCCATACCTTTGGGAGCAGGGACTGTTTTCTTTTCTTTAGCTAAAATAAAAACTTCTTTTGCTGAAAGAGTAGGACGGTCTTCTAGTTTCTTTTCTCCCAAAACCAATCGATAAAAATCAGTGCAATGACAGACCATTTGGTGTACATTCATCTTTCCGTATTTTGGGGAGTGAAGAGGGGTGAGTTTATCAATTCTCTCAGTAAAGAGGTTTAGTCGATCGTTCATTTTTTTACTTTAATACGTTATCATTATAATAAAAGTTGGTTTTTTTTATCTTCTCATTTGAATTAACAAGGAGTACGCATTCTTGTATTCAAAAGTTAATGAGATACGAATTGAATCTACATAATCTTACTCTTACAGCAGCTTATTTTTTGGGAATATTTTTTCAAGTCTCTATTCTTTTTGTAATGGAGGAGCAAAACCATTTTTGAATCCTTTATTATTCCCCAGTAATTCTTCTGTCTTCCTTTTTTTATTCTCGTAAAATTTTCTCCATTTTACGTCCTCGTGCTAATTCGTCAATCAGTTTTTCCATTCGCCTACATTGTTTATATACCTCAAATTCATCGGGTATTTCTTCAATTCGATACCCACAAACTACGCCACGAATCAAGTGGGCGTTTGGATGTATTTTCGCTTTTTGAAAGAAGGTTCTATAAGTTACTTTATCATCTATAAGTGTTTGTAAAGTATTGGAATCAAAACCAGTGATCCATTCGATTACTTGGTTGAGTTCCTCTTTTGTTCTCCCCTTTTTCTTCAATCGATTCAGGTAAAGGGGGTAAATGGAGCCAAAAACCATTTGCGCAACTTTTTCATTTTTTTCAAGGCTAACTTTCATGTCTATGTCGCATTACTTTGTTTGATGTTGATTCTTTCGTATATCCATTGACCGCTATTACTTATGCATCGTTTTCATGAAGTAAAATAATGCCGAAACCAATTAGAGTTATTATGTATCCAACAACCAGTCGGTAAGGCAATGGAATTATATTCCATAAAATAAGATTTGCTGTAAAAACCAAGATTATTCCTAGTTTGTTGTTCTTAATGTAGTTCAAACTTAAAACGAGTAGTCCCAGATTAAAAATTTTTGAACTTGGTCCTATGGTCACAAAAGGTTTCCAAATAGATGGAACTGTAGCGATGTGATTAGTGAAAATATTTCTCATTTCCTCATTCGGAAAACTCCACCAAATGAAATCCAAAACACACATTCCAATAATGCAAACAATCCCGATTAAAGTTAAGGGAGCTCCAATTAAACTGTAGATTTTTTTTGGAAAAGTTACTGTTTGAGGAATCAACAGAGTCACTCCGACGAGTAAAAACCAATGAGCAAAATCAATAGGTGCTTGATGATATACAAAATCATTGCCTTTGGCTAAGATCATTTGACCAATCAGAAAGAAAAGAAGTCCGATTAAAAAAAGTGTTTTATTTGTTATGTCAAACTTTTTGCCTTCCATTTATTTTCTTTTAGTATGTTTTATCTTATGAACAAACCCATTACCTTTCGATACTCAAGGGCACCGATGATATTATCTTTCGTAAAACCTTTATAGGACATTGATTTAAAAGTGATTAAATACGAAACCTAAAGCTTCTTCAAAAATTCTCTTGCAAGAAACTCTTGGGAGAAACAACAAAAAAGGGAATGTGATGGTATTGGGGCATAGGTACGCATTATGGGGGTTCACTCAAAGATATAAAAAAAGAAGAAACTTATTTTTTGCCCAAAATCAATTGGAAAAATAAAGCAAAGAGTACAGTGAGTCCTGCGCCTATCACATTCAGCCAGAGAAAACTCACCACATCAAAAGAAAAGAGGGTCAAGATAAAGGCTTCTGAAAGGAGGGCAGCCCAAAACACGGCTTTTCCCTGTACGTGTTTAATGAAAATGGCGACTAAGAAAATCCCTAAAATGGTACCGTAAAATACGGAACCGATAATATTGACTAACTGGATGAGATTTTCAAATAAATTTCCCACACTGGCAAAAAGGATGGCAATAATCCCCCAAATAAGGGTAAAGGTTTTTGAGGCGGTTACATAGTGTGCTGCAGGTTTTTCTTGTACATTTCTTTGGTATAAATCTACTGTGGTGGTAGCTGCTAATGCGTTTAGTTCAGAAGCGGTGGAACTCATGGCAGCAGAGAAAATCACAGCCAGTAATAAGCCAATCAATCCTGTGGGTAGGTAACCTAAAATAAAAGAAATAAAGACATAATCCTTGTCGTTGGTCTCTTGTGAGGGGTCGGCTTGGATAATCCAGTCTTTGGCTTGTTGGCGTTGTGCTTTTTCAGTTTGGGAGAGCTGTTCCAGTTGCTTTGAAAAATCTGAAGCTTCTGATGAAGAGAGAAGTAATGTTTTGATTTCCTTTTGCGTATTTCGATTTTCAGTTTCCAATTGATTAAACGCTTCTGCGGTATCAGAATTATGAACCGCTGCCAAAGCTTTAGGATTAAAATTAATCGGAGCGGGTTCAAATTGATAAAACACAAAAACCATGACACCTACCAAGAGAATAAAAAACTGCATGGGGATTTTCAAAATTCCGTTCATGATCAAGCCCATCTGACTTTCTTTAAGGGATTTCCCTGAGAGGTAGCGTTGCACTTGTGATTGATCGGTTCCAAAATATGACAATGCCAAAAACAGTCCCCCGGTGAGTCCGCTCCAAAACGTATAGCGACTGTTAAGGTCAATACTAAAATCCAGTACGTTCAATTTCCCCGCTTTTCCGGCAAGATGCAAGGCTTCGTTGAAACCAATGCCTTCGGGAAAGCGATAAATGATAAATTCAAAGGCAATAAACATCCCTAGAAAGATGATGAACATTTGTTGCTTTTGGGTGACATTTACGGCTTTAGTTCCACCTATCATGGTATAAGTGATCACCAAAGTTCCCACCAAAACAACGAGTATTTTCAAATCCCAACCCAGTACAACACTTAAAATTATGGCAGGTGCGTAGATGGTAATTCCAGCGGCAAGGCCACGCTGAACTAAAAATAACAAAGCAGTAAGGGTTCGTACCTGAAGGTTAAAACGTTTTTCTAAAAACTCATAGGCTGTATAGACATTCAGGCGGTGGTATACGGGAATGAAAAACAAACAAATGATGAGCATGGCAAAAGGCAGTCCAAAATAAAATTGTACAAAGCCCATACCGTCGTGAAAGGCTTGACCCGGAGTGGATAAGAAAGTGATCGCACTTGCCTGAGTAGCCATGACGGACAAACCAACAGTCCACCAACGCGCTTCATTTCCTCCTTTTAGGTATTCTTTAATGTTCTGATGGCTGTTGTTCTTCCATACGCCATACAACACGATAAAAGCTAAGGTAGCCCCTAATATGATCCAATCCAGTATCTGCATTAGCTATAGGTGCTCATAAATTGATAGAAACCGATCCAGTAGAGTAGATTCATCAGAATTAATATAACATAGGTAGATCGCTTCATTGTCCATAAGAAATTAGGTTCGCCATCAAACGATAAGCTCCAGGAACACCAGCAGGTAATTCTCTAAAAAAGCTAAGCCCAGTAAAAATAAACTTTCCTTGGCCATAGTCTGCAACCAGAAGACTTCCTTGCTTTGGTGATTCTCCTTTGTCTTGCATGGACAATAAAGGTTCGTAAGCCGGATCCCAAGAACTTGAAAAATACAAGCCTCGTTCTTGCACCCATCCTTCAAAATCGGTGGATGTAATTTCATTTGGACTATTGAAGATCGGATGCTCAGGTTTCAAGACTGTCACTGTTGCATGTTCATCGGTTACTCGATCTCTTGAAAAGCTTATGGGATAGGGGCCTGCAATATTTCCGTCAAATCCACGACTGGTGTTGTATTGAACAATAAGGGTCCCTCCTTGTTCGACAAACTCCCAAAGAATTTTATTTTTAAAAGCAAGGTCTTTATGCACGTTAAAAGCCCGAATCCCAACGACCAGGGTAGGGAAGTTTTTGAGATTTTCTAAACGTAAGTTTGCAGTTTCAAATTCAGTAACTTGAATCCCGATATTTCGTAAGTTTTCTGCAACTTTATCTCCAGCTCCTTTGAGATAAGCGATGTGATCTACTTTGGATTTGAGATTGATTTTCACGGCTTTGGTTTCGTTGGGGGAAACTAAATATTGTTTTGAAATATGTGGATAGTCTATCTCCTGCAATTGCATACTATAACTTTTCTCTCCGAGGGTTGCCAGGGCACTGAAAATTCCGGTTGCAGTTCCTTTTGGAGGTGTGACTTCAAAGCTAAACTCTTGAGAAGTCCCTGCCCTAGTTAAATTAAAATTTTGTGAACTCGGACTAATTTCCCAGTTTTCTGGAGCGCATAAACTTACAGTCCCTTTAGCATTGGCAGCATGAGCGGTAACAGACAATCGAACTTTTTTGGCACTATCGTCATTGAAAAAGACAACACTTTCATTGAGCTGTGTTGTGATTTTGGGAACTAACTGAAAAGCTTCTACTACTTCTCCTAGCACACGATCGGTCGCTCTGTAGCTCAGGGGAACGTCGAATTGCAGCGGAGTCCCTTCCACAGTCAAATGAAACCTAGCTTGAATGGAATTAGGGGTTTCAGGTAGACCTTTGAATGCTTCATTGCTCACTTTATAATTTCCCATATCTCCTTTTTCTAATAACCAATACGGAGTGGTTTGGGTTTGGGGTAAACGAATGCTTTGTCTTTTTTCCCAAGCATCATTTGAAGTTAACTTTTGATTTACCTCTAAAGAGCTAATGCCCTCTATTTTCGTAAGGAAAACGCTAACTGGACTGGGATTAAACGCTTTTAGGTTGATGGATGCGTTGGTGTTTGCAACTCCTGTAGGTTGATTGGTGTTGAATTGCAAGCGCAGTCCCAAACAATTTTGAAGGATACGTTTGACTTCTCCTAATTTAATTTTTCTCCAGTGGGAATCTTCTAGAGCTTGGATTTTTTTGAAAATCATTAAGAGTTGGGATACACTGGCATAGGGTTTTTCTAAATCAAAATCGGAGAGGACTTTTTCCACCATCTTACCAATGGGTTCTCCTCCAGCAATACGACTCCACTGTGTGTTGATCCCTGAAAAAGGATCGTTGCTGTCCAAGGGAGTGCCGTTGATGAGTTCTAAATATTCTTTCTGGCTTCCCAAGCTCGGACTACTTCCAAACCCTTGTGACTTGTGCTGACTTCTGCTTTTGGCAGCAACTTCAGCATTGGAACGTCCCAATACCAAATCCATGGGATTACTTTCTACCGTAATCATGTTGGTTTTGTCTGCTTGTTCAAATTTTTCTCGACTCCCATAGGCCCACCAAGAGGTATTGTAAAATTGTCTTTTGGGTTGCCAAAGTGAAACTGTTTTTAGCTGTTCGGGATAGGCTTTTGGATCTGCTGCCAAATCAAAAGCAAGCTTACTCAATAGGGCAGAACTACTGTGATGTCCGTGAGTACTTCCTGGGGTTCTGTGATCGAAACGATGAATGATGATGTCCGGTTGAAACGCACGAATTCGATATACTATTTGTGCTAAAATTTCTTCTTTGTTCCAAATGGCCAGAGTTTCGTCGGGATGCTTGGAATACCCAAAATCATTTGCAGTAGTAAAAAATTGCTGTCCACCATCCAATTTTCTAGCTTCCAAAAGTTCTTGGGTACGAATCAGTCCTAAACTTTCTCTTAATTCCGTACCAATTAAATTCTGTCCCCCGTCTCCACGTGTCATGGATAGGTATGCGGTATTGTAATTGTATTGATTTGAAAATAAGGAAATCAGGCGGGTGTTTTCATCATCTGGATGTGCCGCAACATAAAGTACAGAACCTAGTGTATTTAATTTTTTGAGTTGTTTGTAAATTGCTGCACTGCTTTGAGCGAGTGTATTTTGTACTAGGAAAAGCAGGAATAAAAAGCGGATCTTTTTCATTTAATTTATTTTAAACCTAAAGAATCTCTGAAGCGTTCATCTCCCAAGCGGTTTAATGTCCAATAGGGTAATTTAAGGGATTTAATTCTTTTGGCGGTGGTGATTTGCTCTGGATTTTTCAAGTCTTTTTCTTCCCACCCTAAAATTTGATGAGGGAATTCTTTTGAAAAAGAAATGGAAAGTTGTCGATTCAATTCAGCATAGGTGAGCTGATAGGTGATGAAATCAGGGCTTGTTTCCAAACTCCCAACGGCATTGTAGGCCTTAATGGGTTTGTGTTTTAATCGAATGTACTCAAGAGAAGGAATGATTTCCAGTGTTCCCACAGGTAGTCGATTGGATTGCGTTCGTATCCAATTCCAAAGTTCATCTTCCGTTAATGTATCTTCAAGAGAAAGGTCTTGATCTGCTTCTCCTTCAAAATAGGAATGACTTGAAATCTCTAAACGTTCTTTTCTATTCAATTGGGTATAAGCTTGTCCACACCATTCTTGCACCGAAGTGGTGATTTTTGCCAAAGGTTTTTTTTGTCTTAGTTTGGAAAACACACTAGACATGATGGAGTATGGGTAAATTCCAGTATTAAATTTTTTCGTACGATTTAATTTTAAAACCATTTGCGAGGCTTCCGATTTTTTATTGGCTTTGACTTGCTCTTTGACTAAGAAATCTTCGGTAACATATATCAAAACGGCATGGCCTTCTCGGGGGGTGCCATAACGAGATTGTATTAATTGATAACTGCTCAACTCAGCAGTTCCATCAAACCAGTAGCTTTTGAAAGCCTTAGAAAGAGGCAAGCTAGGGCTGACCTCTTTTTTTTCTTGAGTTTGACACCCCATTAAAATAAAGGAGATAAAAAGAAGTAAATGTTTCATTAGTTGAAGATATTGGGATTTTTTAAAAATATTATTTATTCTTAATAATTTCTTTGATTTTCTTTAAAACTTGTGCAACAGGAAGTCCAATGATGTTGGTATAGCTCCCTGAAATGGAGGTTATGTTTAAGGTGCCAAAGGAGTCCTGAATGCCATAAGCACCTGCCTTATCCATCGGCGATCCGGTTTGAATATAGCTTTGAATTGTTTCTTCACTGAGGGGGCCAAAAGTAACTTCAGAAACTTCATGGATGCATTCCCATTTGTCTTTTTGTAAAAAACCTACAGCAGTAATTACTTGATGGGTAGTGTTGGATAGTGATTGAAGGATTTGAGTTGCATCTTGGGCATCTACAGGTTTACCCAGAAATTTATTCTTGTTCCATACAATTGTATCCGCTGTGATAATGATTTCATTTTCTTTAACCAATGCTTTAAAAGGAGCTGCCTTTTGCTTTACAATGTATTGAGCAATTTCAGTATTTTTCAAACTTTCAGGGTAATCTTCAGCCACAGGGATTACTTTTTTAGAAAAAGGAATTCCCATTTCCTCAAAAAAATGTTGCCTTCTAGGGGAGCCAGATGCAAGTATAATTGTATAACCGTGGGTATCCATATTAATCTTTTCCAGCACCTAAGTCCAAACGCCATTTACCTTGAACACGCAGTACTTGTTCTATAATTTCTCTAACACAACCTTCTCCGCCTTTCTTATGTGAGACATAATTTGCCATGGCCTTTACGTCGGAAACGGCATCGGAGGGGCAACAGCCCAGACCCACTTTTTCCATGACGGGGATGTCGGGGATATCGTCTCCAACATAAAGAATAGTCTCTGGATCTAAATCATAATTATCCATAAGGTCTTGGTAAGCATCTATTTTATGATGAGCGCCCATATAAATATCAAAGACGCCAAGTTCTTTAAATCGGTCTTCTACTCCTTGATTTCTTCCTCCGGTAATGATCACTATTTTGTAACCTTGGACCAATGCACATTTCATGGCATAGCCATCTTTGGTATCAAAGGAGCGTAATAGCTCCCCTTCATTGGTAATTAATATTTTACCATCAGTAAGTACGCCATCTACATCAAAAATGAAAGTCTTGATATGAGGGAGGAAGTTTTTATAGTTTTTCATTTTCGTAATAAGTTTGAATGGAAGTTGTAAGTGTTTTGTAAATATTTTTTAATGCAGGATCATCAATACGTTCTAAATGCCGATGGATTGTTTTTTGATCATTTCTGAGGGCAGGCCCTGTTTGTGCTTCATGTGGCTTTAGTTGCTCTGTTTTTCGAACCGTTTCAATTAGTAAGGGGCGTAAGAGCTCAAACGAGAGATTTTGTGATGCACATAACTTTGCAGCATGGGTAAGTAAGTGATTTGTAAAATTATTGACCAAAACAGCAGACAAATGAAGCGTTTCTCTTTGGTTGGAAGATAGGTTTTGTGGCCTTCCTCCCATGAGATGGGCAAGTTGCATGAGCATGGCAGTATCTTTTTCATCTGTAGATTCAATGCCAATTGGGATTGTTGAAAAGTCAATTACTTGATTTTCACTAAAACTTTGTAATGGATAAAAGACGCCTCTTCTTTTTTGGGGAATAGCATCCATAGGAACACTTCCTGCAGTATGAACGACAAAGCTTGTTGACGGTAACTTATTGGCAACTTCAACTAAGGCATCATCAGAAATGGAAAGGAGATAAAGATTCGCTTCTTGAATTTCAGAAAGAGAAGTTATTATTGGGATTCCTTCAGGACTTTCTTTTGAAAGTGCAGAGCGATCATACCATTGTACAAGATTAATTTCAGGAGTATTAACAAAAGCACGATACAATTGTTTTCCTAGTTTTCCTGCGCCAAGTAATGTTATTTTCATAGTCAGAATGTAAAAATACTAAACCTAGTTGAGCCTGCAGAAAGGAACCTTGATTAAAATGTTAATTTCAATTGAAGTCTGGTAAATTAATGAGGGTATAATAACTTTGAATGTCCTGTTATCCTCAAATTCTCAATCTTCATGACGCTCAAAAATAACATTGAAAATTAACGGATGATTTTTTGAGACCTATTTTTAAGAGAACCAAAGCTGATTGGCCAAGTTATTTAGAATACGTTACTGATTTTTAGGAAGCGAAAGTATTTTTCGCAGCAAAATTTAAAGGAAATCCAATCCAGAAATACCAAGAAGTAAACGCTGAAAGCAATTATGCCATAGAAGCTTTGCACTTTGGCTAAACTATTGGTTTGAAACGTTTGATGCTCTTTTTGAGGTGATCGTGCAGAGGTAGCCAAGAATCGAGCGTAAAATATAGGGAGTCATTTTTATTTTAAACTTTTTGAAGCATGTCCTAAAAGTTAGCCTTGTTTTATTTAATTTTATGAAACCAAATCTTAACCCATGAAATTATATACCGCCATCGAACGTTTTTATGTCAGTAAATTCTATCTTTTAATCCCTGCAGCGATCATTATTTTAGCCTGTACAGGATCCTTTGTTGTTTATTATCTCACTCGGTCAGGTTTAGGCCCCCTTAATTTTATTCAGCTCACAATTTGTGTTGCTGCCTCTATGGGATATTTAGCCTCCGTCTTAGGACAAATGCCTCGAAAAGTGACCTTTGGTTTTTTCTTTTATGGAATGTTGATTCAAATTGTTTTACTCGCAATAAATTTGACTTTTTAATCTTAAAAAGAGGGTGCTATTTTTCCACAAACTGTATCTTTGTTGCTCTAATGAAGATGATTTGTGATGAAACACCCACTGTTTAAAATTCTTTTTTCCACCCGGCTTACTGCAATCCTTTTTATTTTATATCCAACGGCTATGGCCTTTGGAACTTTTATTGAAAGTTGGTACAGCACAGATACTGCCAAAATTTGGATTTATAACGCTTGGTGGTTTGAACTTTTGATGGTTTTTATGGCGATCAATTTTATTGGAAATATTTTTAAATACAGATTGTTTAAAAAGGAAAAATGGGCAGTTCTAATGATTCATCTTTCTTTTTTACTCATATTAATGGGGGCTTTTGTAACCCGATACATCGGTTATGAAGGGATGATGCCGATCCGAGAGGGAGTAACTGAAAAACAGTTTTTGTCCGAAAAAACGTACCTCACCGTTTTTGTTGATGGTCAAATTGACGGGGAGCCAAGAAGAAAGAAGCTTGAAAGCGATTTACTTCTTTCTGAACATGTGGACAATACCTTCCGATGGGAAAATGATTTTAACGGTCAAGATTTTAGCATTTCGTATGTTGATTTTATAGAAAATGCAACTGAGGGCTTAGTCTTAGACGAAACAGGAGAGCGCTATTTAAAAATCGTTGAAGCCGGAAATGGGAATCGTCATGATCACTATTTGAAAGAAGGGGATATTGCCAATATTCATAATATATTATTTACACTCAATCGACCTCAAGAGGGAGCGATAAATATTCGATTAGAGAACGGTGTGTATACTATAAATTCTCCTTTTGCAGGGCAGTTTATGCGCATGGCGGATCAATTTCAAGGAACCATTGAAGCTGAGACAGATACTCCTTTGCAATTACGTTCTTTATACACTTTACCTAATTTTCAGTTTGTAATTCCAGAGCCAGCACTCCGAGGAAAGTTTGATATCATTAAGTCTGAGGAGCCGAGTGAATCCATTCAAAATGCACTCCAACTGGAAGTTGAGTCACAAGGAAAAACAGCAAGGATCACTTTACTGGGAGGAAAAGGTTCAACGAATGATCCCAAACAGATTACGGTAGGGGGATTAGACTTTTATTTACAATTCGGTTCTTTGCCAATGGAGCTTCCTTTTGCCATCAAATTGAATGACTTTATTGCTGAAAAGTATCCTGGTACTGAAAAGAGTTATTCTTCATTTATGAGTAAAGTGACAGTAGAAGATCAAGCACCATTTGATTACGACATCTACATGAATCATGTTTTAGATCATCGTGGCTATCGTTTTTTTCAGGCTTCGTTTAATCCCGATGAAAAGGGAACAATTCTATCGGTCAATCACGATCGATGGGGAACATGGATTACTTATGCGGGATACATGTTACTTTATTTCAGTATGATTGGTATTTTCTTTATTGGAAAAACCCGTTTTAAAGATTTATCCAAGTCTTTGGAGAAAATAAGCGCAAAGAAAAAAGCACTCACGATCGGTTTAATTCTTTTTGGAATATCCGGATTCTCGCTCCAAGCCCAAGAACATGAGCATGAACAAAAAAGTGCAATTGACTTTGACTCGATCATTCAAGCCGATGCTTTTACATTAGAGCATGCTGAAAAATTTGGACAACTGATCATTCAAGATGCTGGAGGAAGAATGAAGCCCACCAATACCTTTTCTTCTGAATTACTTCGGAAGGTAAGCAAGAGTGATACCTACAAAGGGTTAAATTCAGATCAAGTCTTATTGTCCATAATGAATAATCCTGCGGTATGGTACAATGTGCCCTTGATTTATTTAAAGCGAGGTAACGATAGTATTCGTAAGTTAGTTGGGATTCAATTAAAAGAGTCCATTTTTAGAAAAAAAGCGGAATACGCACCCTTGATCTCCTTTTTTGATCAAGAAGGGAATTACAAACTAGCCCCTCAATTGGAAGCAGCCTACAGAGCTTCAGTGCCTAATCAGTTTCAGAAAGACTTTATAGAATTAGATCGAAGAGTGAATTTATTGTATTCGGCTTTAGAGGGGAAAATCATGCGCATTTTTCCTTTACCTAATGATGAGAATAATAAGTGGGTTTCGTTCCCGGAATTAAATGAGGCAAATTTTACAGCTAAGGATTCACTTTATGTACGAAATATTCTGCCGCTTTATTTTCAATCCCTGCGTTTAGCCCAGCAAGATAAAGATTATGATCAGGCAGATAATTTATTAGAAAGTATTTATGGATTTCAAAAAAAGTTTGGAAGTGAAGTTTTACCTTCAGAAGATCGTGTAAAAGCAGAAATTACATATAATAAGTACGATATTTTCAAAAAATTATACAGTTGGTATATCTATGCGGGAACTTTATTTTTTATTATTTTAATTCTTCAAATTTTTAAATCCAACAAAGTCATTTCAGTTCTGGTCAAGGGGTTTAAGTTCATTCTAGTATTGCTTTTTCTATTGCATACAGCAGGATTGATCGTCCGTTGGTATATTTCAGGTCATGCCCCCTGGAGTGATGCTTATGAATCCATGATATATGTAGCTTGGGCTACACAGTTTTTTGGTTTAGCCTTTGGAAGAAAATCCGCCTTGACGATGGCATCTACTGCATTTGTTGCAGGAATGATATTAATGATAGCGCATTGGAATTGGATGGATCCAGCAATTGCGAATTTGGTACCTGTTTTAGATAGTTATTGGTTAATGATTCACGTGGCTGTGATTGTTGGGAGTTATGGTCCCTTTGCATTAGGGATGATTATTGGTGGAGTCTCACTCCTGTTAATGTTGATGGCAAATAAAAGCAACAAGCAAAAACTTAAACTCCAGATTAAAGAGCTAACCATCATCAATGAACTCGCAATCACGGTCGGATTAATTATGCTTACCATAGGTAACTTTTTGGGAGGTATGTGGGCCAATGAAAGTTGGGGGCGATATTGGGGTTGGGACCCTAAAGAAACATGGGCTTTGATTAGTATTATGGTTTATGCTTTTGTGATTCATATGCGTCTCATTCCAGGTCTACGTGGAGCTTGGATTTTTAACCTCATGAGTGTGGTTGCCTTTGCAAGTATTTTAATGACTTATTTCGGTGTAAATTTTTATCTCGTAGGTTTGCATTCTTATGCAAGTGGAGATAAAATAATAACTCCTAATTTTATCTACTATGCAGTTGTAATTGTCACTATTTTAGGAATCGCTTCTTATTTTAAATCGAAAGTGCTGTATGGAAAAAGCGAATCATAGTTCTTGTAATTAGTTTTTAAAACAGTAAAATGAAATTATATTTCGCCCCCTTTTTTATTCTTTTTATTTTTTTGAATTGCACAAAAAATACAGAAGTAATTCCAGAAGATGAGGTTTCACAACAAGAACAAAAATGGAAAAAGCAAGGAATTACTGAGTATGCGTTTACATTGCAAATATCATGCTTTTGTATTGTAGACTATACGCGCCCAAAATCAATAGTGGTGAAAAATAATCAAATTGAATCGGTCAATGGTATAGCCTATACAGATTTAGAATATGAAACCTATATGACATTTGATGACTTTTTTGAGTATATCAAAGAGCGTCAAAAGGAAAATCCAGTCCAAGAGAATTTAGAATTTGATCCAACATACGGTTTTCCAACCTACATCTATTTTGATATCAGCGAAATGATTGCTGATGAAGAAATTGGCTATACGATTACCGACTTTCTTCCAAGAAAATAAAATGATACTTTTATATAATGAGAATTTCTTTCCCTTGAAGGGGGTGAATTAAGGTCTCTTTTAAATTTAAATTTTAGTATATGAAAAAGAAGTGGTGGATTTATTCCGTAGTTGGGCTTTTGCTCCTTGGACTAGGACTCTCCCTGTTGGGTGAGGCTATTATATACAAGTTTCAAAACGTTTTTGGTTGGTTTTATTTGGGTACAGTAGCACTAGTTGTATTTAATAGTGGTATTGCCCTAGTGGGAGAAGCGATTGTTTTAAAAGGAAAAATGAAGAATTAAAGAAAAGAAGCTACAAATGCCTCTTCATCACTTCCTTTATTGATTTCTACAATTGATTTTTCAACGATTTGCGCTGCGTCGGCTGAAGGAAATCCTAAACCGATAATCAAACGGTGCATTAATTTTTCTTCAGCAGAATCTGTGATATGATCCGCGAGAACCATCCGGGTTAAGTCATACAAACGTTCCAGGCGACGTTGCTCGGTCGCTGGAGGGCTGATGGGATAAGCATCAATATTAGCTTTGATTTCTTCAACTTCGTTTTCTTCGATTTCTAAGTTGATAGCAGTACGATTAATAAAGGCTTCTTCTTCAGAAGAAATAACTCCATCGGCAAGAGCGATTCTTACAATTGCTGCAAAATGGTCTCGATTACGCGATTTGAATCCGGACGTGTATAAATCAGAAAAAGACATGTGAAAAATATTTTTGCCAAAGATAAAAAATGGAATTGGCAATAAGTTTAAATTTGAATGAATTTTTAAAACAAAACCTATTTTTTATGAACGAGATTAAAATTCTTAAAAATAGATCCGATATAGGTGCGGGAACACGTGGGTCAGATATGGGAATTGATGCGCTGGAGATTGCTGCGATAAATTCTGGACACGATTTTTTTAATCGGTATGCTTTTGTTGATATTCAAACGCATAATGAAACGGTTTATAACAAAGTTAAAAACACCACTGCAAAACGGATTAAATTCGTTGTTGATCAATGTGAGCGATTAAAGACTGCAACAAAAGAAACGCTTGAACAAAAACAGTTTCCTCTGATTTTATCGGGAGATCATTCCTCTGCCTTAGGATCCTTGGCAGGAATTAAGAGTGCCTACCCAGAGCAAACGATAGGAGTCATTTGGATTGATGCGCATGCGGATTTACATACTCCTTTTAGTTCTCCCTCGGGTAATGTTCATGGCATGCCACTTGCTGCAGCTTTAGGTCATGATAACGCAGATCAAAAGATTAATTCCGTCAGCCCGGAAACGATTGCTGATTGGGAGCAAATGAAACATATGGGAACGGTTTCTCCCATCCTTCGCCCAGAGCATTTGATTTATTTTGGCGTTCGGGATACCGAACACCAAGAAGACGCAATTATAGATCGTTGTGCTATTAAAAACTATCCCGTTCACGAAGTGCGCCACCGTTCCGTAGAAGTTTGTATTCTAGAAGCATTGTCACGATTATCGGAAGTAGATATGATTTACATTACTTTTGATGTAGATGCTTTAGATTGTGATTTAATTTCTTATGGAACAGGAACGCCTGTTTCAAAAGGCTTTGACCCCAAAGAGGTTATTGCCATCATTCAAGGGATTCGCGCGAGTGGTAAACTTGTTGCATTGGAGGTATGTGAAATTAATCCATTACTTGATCACAAAGGGAATCGTATGGCTGAGGCAGCCTTTGAAGTACTTGATGCACTGTTTTAATCAATATCAAATCGGAAACCTAAAGAAATATTTTGCTGTAAATAAGTTTGCTCCTTAAAGAGGGTAGAAAGATCTATCTTACCATAAAGCGTAAAGAGTTTGGGTAATGAAACATAGCCACTTACCCCATAAATAAGATCATTAAAATTTAGGTTAGGATCGATTTTTTCTTTGATTTCAGGGCCTTTTAATTTTAGTTTACTTTGGATATTAAATCCTCCATAAAATCCAGCACCAATAATAATTGCGTTACTGTTGTATGTGTTTTGAATATAACTTCCATTCTGACTGTAGCCTGAAACGTGTTTCCTTCTTGATCCAAGCTCCAAATGAATGGGAAAAACTAGATTACTATAAATCAATTTATTTCGATTCAATTCGGTATCATAGGGTCTTAAATTTACTTGCCCATTTTCATCATAAAACACTTGATTGTCTTTTGGACTGAGCGAATTTATTTGAATGGAGACTCCGTATCTCAGATTGAGCAAGCCTGAATTTGGAATTATATTGGTTTTCCAAGACCAACCCACCTCTGCAAACCAAGATTTTATAAATTCAAATCGAGTATCCTCTAAGAGAATATTCTCCTCCAATAACTGATTTAAGCCTAAGGCAAATACAAGATCACTCTGCAGATAATGATTATCTCTTCTTCGTTTTATGTAGGAAATTATAGTCTCAGTATTTTTTGAGTTTGTAGTTTCAAAATTAGGTTTCTTCTCCTCTTGATAGAGTTCAGTTTCTTTAGCTAAATATTTTTCTTCAATTTCTTTAGCCGTTTGTTCCGCATATAATAATTTGAGACTATCGGCTTCAAAAGGGGTTATTTTTTCTTGAATTAACTGCTCGTTTATTTCTTTGATTTGCAATTTGAGCTGTTCCCGTTCTTTTTCTAAAATAGTTTGTTTTTCTTTTGCTAAACGTTCGTTTAAATATTGATTTCTAGCTTCTTGTGCTGAACTTGTCAAAAAGGAGAGAAGCAATAGAAATGAAAAAAGTAGTTTAAATATCTTCATAAAAATGATTTAGATGAAATGAAAAATTCAGTTATAGTTTTTATTCGTTCGAAATCTATAATGCCTTTTATTACCTCTTGTAAATGAGTTTCCACGGTATATTTCTCCTGCAATGGTTCTTCTCGCATACACCTTTTTTGGATTTCCTATAATCCTAATTTCTCCTCCCATGGATACTTGGGCGTCGATATTATTCTCAGAATAGATGTCTGCGTTTCCTCCTGCAAATATCTTAACATCAGAATATTCTGTAATTAAATCTTCGGCCTCACAGATTCCTCCTGAACTAATGCGAAGTTGGTGTTCTTTTACTTTTCCATAAAGTGTTATTGAGCCACCTGTTCTCGCCCTGCTAATCAATTGCATCGCTTTAATTTCCCCCTTAAAGGAAGCTCCCTCGTGAACTTTGATTACCATTTTATTGTTTTTCAAAGGGCGCTTTGAGTCAACTCTCGCTCCTTGATGAAGTTTTATACTGTTTAACGCTCGTTTATAATACAGGTCTACATAGGCATTATTATAATGTATTAATTCACTGAGGCGCATTTTAATCTTTAGGGTGTTTCCTTTTTCTTTAGCAATGATTCCTCCATAACGATCTCCATAAATTTCCAATCTATTTTCATCGGAAGGAATGAGATTGACAATGATTCCCGAATAAACCTTTAACTCATTGAAATCGCCAATTTCAATTGAATTTGGACTTAAAAAAAAGTCTGAAGAGTCGTTTTGGGAATGAATTAGATTTACACTACTCAAGGTAAAAAGGATAAGCAAGAGTGTAATCGAGTGGTTTGTATAGGAAAGCTTCATGAGTTTATTGTTTTGGGTAATTTGTAGTGGATTCGTTGGTAGCTACTTTTATCTTAGAGTAGCTGTTTTTTAGGATGTCAAAGACGCGATGTTTGAGTGAGGTTTCGGACATGAGTTCATCTTCAATGTCTAAAAGGAGAACTAAGGCTCTTTCTTTTTGTCGTGCGGCCTCACTTTTATTTTTCTTTAAAGCGTCAAATGCCAAACGAATTAATTCATCTGTCTCTAAACTGAGTAAGCTATCATTTAACAGTTGACTCTCTTTTATTAATTCAATCTTTGGAATATTGATTTTTGAAAAATCCGTAGTGATACGGATTTGTTTATTTTGGATCAAAAAAGGTTGTAAGCCTTTTTTTGACGGAGCCGTAAGCTGGAATTGTTTCGGTATTGTAACAAATCCAGAAGTTTCTTTTATTTCAGGTTGAGAGTTATCCTGCTGCAGAGGTTCTATCGCCTCAAAAACAATTTTTTCACTAGGATCACTGGGTTGTAATCCATTGGGAGCTTCTGGGTAAAAATACGAAACGCTTCCCAAAATCAGTATTGCTATGGCAGCATAGCGAAGGATGATCAATTTTGACTTCTTTTTTTGGGGTAGTTTTTTTTCCAATTCTTCCCAAATTTCAGGAGACGGTGTTATTTTTCGAGCCTCTAATTTGGCTTTCAAAAACGGTTCGGTTTTAGATGCTTTCATTTTTTTTTAAATAGGAGGTTCTAATTTGTTTTTGTAAACTGTTTCTTCCACGTGACAAATAGGATTTTGAAGTACCTATTGGAATCTTTAATTCTGCCGAGATCTCTTTATGTGAGTACCCTTCAATTGCATAGAGAATAAATACAACTTTTTGGTTTTCGGGAAGTTGATCAATCAAATTTTGAAGATGTTCCACCGAAAGATCAGCAGCGGGGGGGGAAGAGATATTCTGAAAGGTATAGTCCTCATCACTAAAGACCAATTGATTTTTCTTTCTTAAAAAACTCAATGCTTCTCGAACCATAATTTTTCTCAACCATCCTTCAAAATTTTCTGTTCTTCCAAACTGTTCTAAATGCGTGAAGGCTTTTAAAAACCCCTGCATAAGGAGGTCCTCTGCATGTTGTATGTCTTTAACATAATAACGGCAAACACTGAGCATTTTGGATGCATACTTGTCATACAACTCTTTCTGAGCCATCCGATCATTGGATTTAGATTGCTCTATCAGTTTTATGTCATTGGGATATAAAGACCTTACTTTCAACTCGGTTTTTTTGTGTTCTTTTAATATAGACGCAACTGGGATCTAAAAGGTTGCAATAGAAGTTGTTTTTTTTAAAATCAAGAACAGGTCTGTCTGATTTATTCTGCGGTTAACTTCTTGAGGTAGAGATAATGATTTTTGTCTCCTTTAGTTTCTGTTTTACTTTTCTTTTTTGCAATACGGTGTAGCTCTTTTTTGATTGCCTCCAAGCTACTTTTAATTTTTGGGTTGAGTTCATCCTCTATTGAAAGCTCAAGAATTTTCTCTGTAAACCGTATCTGAAGCGTTTTAAAAGAATCATCTAGTTCACGCGGTTGAATAAAAAACTGATTTAAAAATTGATTCAAAATTTCATCAGGATAAAGACCTTTTCCCATTAGTGTGGTCCGGGAAGAAAGAATTCTGTTTAAATTACCTACACTCAGAATTCTATTTAATGCACTCAATTGCAGGTTTTGTATTCGTAATAATCCTCCTTCTTCTTTGATCTTTGAAATTAGAGCTTTTTGCATTAACCAACTGGGTGTAGTCCATAAGTGTGCATTCAAGAAACTTAAAGCCTTTTTTTGAGCTTCTTGATCTAAATTTTTATAGGGAATATTCTCTTGTCCTTTGTTCATGAGTGTCTCATTAACACCTCCTATTATTCGAATGACATGATAAATATATCTTCGATATACACTGACCATTTCGTTATACAGTTCATTTAAATCTGCATAGGTTTGCCCTTCAGTAGTCGTCCACGCATCGAGATTTTCAGCAACAATTTTTAAATTCTTCAATCCATATTCACTTGCTTTAATGGGATCATCTCCAATATTTTCTGTTTGGGTATCGGGATCATTTCCCCCCGATCCAAACATATACATTGGATTCATGCTCTTTTGATCCACCATTTCATTCAATAGCACTTTTTCACTTTCAGGGGTTTGATCAGAAAAATAACGATATCCCCATTCAATAGCATAGTCGTCATAGGGACCTAACTGACGAACAAAGCGAATGTTTTCATCTCCCGGTTGTGCAACATAATTAAACCGAGCATAGTCCATAATGGTCGTAGCAATTCCCATTTTTTGAGTAAAATCTCCTGAACGAAGTGAGTCTACTACATAGGCCGAGCTGGCTTTCATATTATGTGGTAATCCCAAAGCATGACCGACTTCATGCGAAATGACCCTTCGCATCATCTCTCCAATTTCTTCTTTGGGCGTATTCAGATTCCTTGCTTTTGGATTTGCTGCACCCGTTTCCAATAAGTAACGATTGCGATAGGAACGTAAATGATTATGATACCAAATGATATCACTTTCAATAATTTCTCCACTTCTAGGGTCTGAAACACTGGGTCCAGTGGCGTTTCGTGTAGTGCTAGCCACATATCGAACCGTTGAATAGCGAATGTCTTCGGGACTAAAGTCAGGATCTTCTTCCTTAGTTGGGGGGTCTTTAGCAATTATTGCATTTTTAAAACCGGCCTTTTCGAAAACAACTGCCCAATCTTCAATTCCTTTTTTGAAATAAGGACGCCATTTCAAGGGGGTAGCAGGATCTAGATAATAAACGATGGGTTTGATTGGATCAACCAACTCTCCTCGATTGTAGGCTTCTCTATCGGAAGGCTCAAGCCGCCATCTTCGAATGATTTTAATTTCGTCCGATTTTAAAGCCTCGGAGCTGTAATTGTATTTTTTCAAACTAAACCATCCCACTCTCTCATCAGCATATCGAATGGGCAAGGGGGTTTCGGGTAAGGCAATAATCGAATGGTTTACCTGAAAGCTCATGGTGTTGGTGAAGTTTCCTCTGGGGGGACTCGTTAAACTATAGGTGAGTGTGTGTCTGATTTCAATATTTTGAGGGAATGATTTTACCGAATCTATAAAACTTCTTTTACTGTCATTACTTCCCATATTATACTGTTTTTTCAAACTTTTTCTAAGGATGTTAAAGCCCGGAGAGTCATTGTTAAAATAGGAACTTACATCAATTAAATATCGATTTTCTTCAATGTTCTCAATGGTAAAGGCTGCTAAAATAGGAGGGAAGTTATTCAGTTTCACACTCAAAGAGATGGGGTCCTGCTCATCGGCTATGTTTACATAACTCTCTTGGGTTAATAAAATTTGTTTTCCTTTTTTCTTAAAATGAATGAGCTGTTGTCCCGTTTTGGATCCAGCATTAATATAGGCCTGATAATTGGAAGGAAGTTGAACAAAGCGAGTGACCATGAGTAAATCTTTTTCCAAAAGAGAATCTGAAAGTTCAAAATACACTTTGTCATCTTCATGATAAGAGGTGATCAATCCAGAATGTTTTTGCATTTTTTGCGTTAAAGAGTCAATGGGTTTTAGGGTACTCTCTTTTTTGGAGTTTTGCGCTGAAATAAATGTTGCTAAGTGCAGCAAGCTAACAAGTAGTATGAGGTTATTTTTTTTCATTTCTGTGGATTAAACTTAAAATAGCAAGTTCTAAAAAAAAGATTAAAAAGAATAAAAGTTCCAAATAAATAAAAGTGTACATTGTTACTTATTAATAACATAAAAATTTTGCAAATGAAATCTTTATTCATGTCAATTTTAGGTGCTTTATTGATCTTTCCAGTTCAAGGAATAGAAGCACAACGTAAACAAAAAAATAAAAAAGCGGAAGCCAAAGAACTTTCTTTAGATGCTTTCAAATTCAGAAATATAGGGCCTGCTTTTTTATCGGGTAGAATTGCAGACATTGTTACTCATCCAGAGAATGAAAACGTTTGGTATGTTGCTGTTGGATCAGGAGGTGTCTGGAAAACAGAAAATGCGGGTACGACTTGGACTCCTATTTTTGATGATCAGTCAACCTATTCTACGGGCTGTATTACACTAGACCCAAGCAACCCTTCCACGGTTTGGGTAGGGTCAGGTGAAAACGTAGGTGGGCGTCATGTTGCTTATGGTGATGGAATTTACAAAAGTACTGACGACGGTAAGACTTGGAAGAATATGGGTTTAAAAAACTCTGAGCATATTTCAGAAATCATCGTTCATCCAGACAATTCCGATGTGGTTTGGGTAGCTGTTCAAGGTCCATTATGGAATAAAGGAGGCGAAAGAGGTTTGTATAAAACTACCGATGGAGGCAAAAACTGGAAGCGCGTTTTAGGAAATAATGAATGGACAGGGGCAACTGATATTATGATTGACCCTAGAAACCCTCAAATACTTTATGCCGCCACTTGGGATAGACATCGTACTGTAGCCGCTTTAATGGGTGGAGGTCCAGGCTCTGGAATTCACCGCTCAGATGATGGTGGAATCACTTGGAAAAAATTATCTACAGGTTTGCCCACTTCTAATATGGGTAAGATTGGAATCACGATTTCTCCTCAACAACCGGATGTTGTTTATGCTGCTATTGAGTTAGACCGTACTAATGGAGCAGTCTATCGTTCTTCTAATCGTGGGGAGTCTTGGACAAAGATGTCAAATACGGTTTCTGGAGGAACAGGTCCCCATTATTATCAGGAGTTATATGCAAGCCCACATGAATTTGATCGTTTGTATTTAATGAATGTCCGTGTTTTGACTTCAAACGATGGTGGAAAAACCTTTGCACAATTACCTGAACGTAATAAGCATTCTGACAATCATGCAATCGTATTTAAAAAAGATGATCCGAATTATATCATGTTAGGAACGGATGCTGGAATTTATGAGAGTTTTGATGCTGCGAAAACGTGGAGATATATCAAAAACCTTCCTTTGACACAATTTTATAAAGTAGCTGTAAATAATGCGGCCCCTTTTTATCATATTTTTGGTGGGACACAAGATAACGGATCTGCAGGAGGACCCTCTGCCACAGATGAACGTGAAGGAATCGCCAATAAACATTGGTATAAAACCTTATTTGCTGATGGACACCAATCGGCTACAGACCCTGTTTACAACGATATCATTTATGCAGAAACTCAACAGGGTGGACTTCACAGAATAGATTTAACTACTGGAGAGCAGGTTTCTATCCAACCCCAAGCAGGTGTTGGCGAACCTCATGAACGTTTTAATTGGGACGCTCCAATTTTGGTAAGTCCGCATAATCCTGCACGTTTGTATTTTGCCTCATATCGTGTGTGGAAATCAGAGAGTAGAGGAGATGATTGGGAACCTATCTCTGGGGACTTAACCCGAAACGAAGATAGAATTACACTTCCCATTATGGGACGTCAACAAAGTTGGGATAATGCGTGGGATGTCGGAGCCATGTCAAATTACAACACCATTACTTCTATAGCAGAATCTCCGGTTCAGGAAGGCTTACTTTACGCCGGAACTGACGATGGATTTATTCAAGTTTCTGAAAATGCAGGTGAAACTTGGCGTAGTATGCCCCTTACACTTTTGGGCTTACCGAATCGTTCTTTTGTCAATGATATCAAAGCTGATTTATACGATGCAAATACGGTATATGTTGCCTTAGACAATCATAAAGAAGGGGATTTTAATCCTTATTTATTTAAAAGTACGGACAAAGGAATGACCTGGAAATCTATTGCGAATAACATTCCTAAACGTACCCTTGTATGGAGGTTGGTACAAGATCATGTAAATAAAAATTTACTTTTTGCTGCCACTGAATACGGAGTGTATAGCTCGTTAAACGGTGGAGATTCATGGCAAAAACTCCCAGGAACACCCACCATTTCTTTTCGCGATATAACAATTCAAAAACGTGAAAATGATTTAGTTGCGGCTTCTTTTGGTAGAGGATTTTTTGTATTGGATGACTATTCTGCCCTGCGAGACTTTACGGAAAGTAATTTAGCACAAAAAGGGAAGTTATTTCCCCCTCGACCTGCTAAATGGTTTGTTCCTAGAAGTAATATAGGAAATACTGGAGCGGATTACTATTTTGCTAAAAACCCAGAATTTGGTGCGGTATTTACCTATCATTTGGCTGATGATTACAAATCTCAAAAGCAACTCAGAAAAGCGAAGGAGAAGAAATTAAAAAATGCAGATATACCCTTTCCAGGTTGGGATGCTGTTGATGCTGAAGCAAGCGAGTCAGAAGCAAAAGTGATTTTAACCCTAGAAGATGAAGCAGGAAATATTATTAACAAAGTTTCTCAGAAAGCTTCAAAAGGAAGTCATCGTATTGCTTGGGATTTAACACATTTTAATCCTTTTGCTATTTCGAGTGATGGTTCATCCAGAAGACGCTATGGTGGAGGCGCTATGGCCATTCCTGGAAAGTATTTTGCCAGCCTTCATCTTGAGAAAGAAGGAAAGGTTTCACTATTAGATGGACCCATAGCCTTTCAAGTAAACCCGATCAGAGAGGGAGTTTTAAAAGGAGCTAGTTATTCCGATTACGATTCTTTCCGTAAATCACTCACAAGCTTGCTAAAGGAAATCAATGCTGTACAAGATGAACTCAGACAAAGTACCAAGAAGTATAAAGCACTGAAAGTAGCTTTGTCAAGAGCGAATATTACTCCGGGATCAATTGAAGGTCAGTTAGCTTCTTTAGATAAAGAAATCACTGCAATTCAAAAGATGCTTTCTGGAAGTCCATCACGGAGTGAGATTGGTGAACGGAATCCAGCAGGATTACAAAACTATTTATACAATGCAATGAATGGAATGGAAAATAGTTATGGTCCTACGGGAGTTCATAAAAAGAGTTTTATGAATGCGAAAGAAACACTTGAAATAATTAGAGGAAAAGTTTCCGCATTGGATGCTATTATTCTTCCGATCGAGAAAGCTCTTGATGCGGCAGGGGCACCCCATATTAATGGGTAAGGCATGAATTAACTAAAAAATAAGTATAAAAAAGGCTGTTTATCAAAACAGCCTTTTTTTGTGTCTTTAAACACCTATACTTTTGATGTAATATTTGGGGATAGTTCAAAACATTCCAAGTCAAAATATTTTGTAGCTGCCAACAAGTGATCAAAAATATCAGCTGCAATATGCTCGTAATTTTTCCAATCTTTATCAATGGAAAACACATAGATTTCCAACGGAATTCCTTGTGAGGTTGGGGAAAGCTGTCTGCACATAATGGTCATGTTTGGGTTGATCATAGGATGTTCTTCCAAATACGCTTCGGTATAATTTCGAAATAATCCTAAGTTGGTGAAGTTTCTTCCGTTGATTAGGAGTTTTTTGTCATTTTTCTCCTTCTCATTTGAAGCTTCTATTTCCACTTTTCTTTTTTTGATGAAAGCTTTGATACGTTCTATTTTTTCAATTTCAAGGAGTTCTTTTGGTTCTAAAAATCGGATACTACTAATTTTGATTAATAGGGAACGTTTGATTCTCCTCCCCTCGGAGTCACTCATTCCTCTCCAATTAATGAAGGCATCCGAAAGCAGCTTATAAGTTGGAATGGTTGTAATAGTTTTATCAAAGTTCTGAATTTGGACCGCCGATAGGCTAATGGAGATCACGTCACCATCGGCGTTATTTCCAGGCATTGTAATCCAATCTCCAATTCGAACTGTATCATTTACAGTAATTTGAACACTTGCTACCAAGCCCAGGATGGTATCTTTAAAAACAAAAAGTAATACTGCGGACAAAGCACCCAATGTAGTTAAAAAGGTGCCGATATCTTTTCCTGTAAGTACAGATAAAATTAAAATTCCTCCAATAAACCAAAGAAAAATCATGACTACCTGAATATAACTATCTATGGGCTTATCTTTAAATGAGGGGAAGGTTTTACTATAATCTCTTATAGTTTTCAGTAGCGCTCGAACTAAATTGATGACGATTATTATGGTGAACGCCTCAAGAATATTCTTTAGAAGTGCAGCAATTGTTTCATATTCTGAGAAGATTTCGGGGAGAAATTGATATAAAAACAAGTTTGGAAATAAATAAGAAAGACGTGTTGCGGCTTTGTTTTTTATTAGAATATCATCAAAATGGGTTTTAGTATTTCGAGAAATTTTATTGAACAGACTGATGATTATATTCTTCGAAATCCAATAGATTAAACCGCTTAAAACAAGTAAAACTATAACAAGTAAAGCTTGACTCACTAGAGCAGCCCAGAAAGCGTTAAACCCATGTTGAGTCAATAACGAAACAAAAAATTCAATAATTCTATTCATAATTTAAAAAGGTATTGGGATTCAAATGTAATCATTTTAAAAGTCCATATTCTACATTTTTTATTTCCTATTCTTTTGAATTCTCCATAATTCTATGGGCAATGGTTTTAATTTTTTCAGCCATTGCAATGAAATCTTTTTCCTGAGATAAAGAATTCATAAGAACCGTTCTTAAAAATCTTTTTCCATCAACTTCACAAGAAGTGATATAGAAATCACCGGTTTCAATGAGTTGATACCGCAATTCTAATTGTTGTTGGTCTGATATTAAATCAGGGCGATATTGAAAGCATAAAATATTTGATTCGGGAAAATAAGGGCAATAAAAATCAGGATGATTGTTTAGGTAATGATACAACTCCCTTGCCATCTGGAAGCTATTTGAAACAAAATTAGAAATGGCTTTTTCACCTTCTAAAGCAAAGCTCCAATACAGTTTTGTCCCCAAAGCAGATTTGGTGCATTCCACTGTAAAAGGCATAGAATCCATTCCAATAACATCGCCTTCATGGAATACATAGCTTCCTTTTTGTTGGAAGGAGTTCACTTGAGAATTATAATTTTTGTAAAGGACCGCAGTACATAGAGCAGGGACTCGCATCATTTTGTGAGCATCCCATATGAGAGAGTCTGCTCGCTCAATTCCCCTAACTTTTTCCTTATCTGTTTTTGATAAAAGTGCAACGGCTCCATGGGCTCCATCAACATGATACCAGAGTTTATGCCTTTCACAAAAATCTGCTGTAGCCTCTAAATCATCAAACAAACCTGTAGAGGTTGCACAGGCATTTGCAACTACAGCCATCACTCGTTTGCCTTTTTTGATTTGTTCTTGATACACTTCTTCTAAAGCGGATGTAACGAGAACCTCATTTTCATCTACTGGAACGGGAACAAAAGCGTTTTTCCCCATACCCATAATCGAAATGGCACGAGCAATGGAGTAGTGGGACGTACGGGGTCCCATAACCACCAAATCTTTAGGGGAACCTTCTGTCCAAGCTTCAGGTGCAATAGCAGCACGTGCAGCCGACAAAGCAGAAAGATTAGCAATAGACCCTCCATGAGTTAAAATTCCACTTCCACTATTTTCATGGAGTTTGAAATCATATAAATTATCCCCTTTAAACCATCCCAACTGAGAAAGCATCCAATTGATCATATAGGCTTCAAGTGTAGCTCCAGCGGGGCCCATTTCATAAAGTGAACTGGGATTGTTGATACTCCCGTGAATCCAATCAGGAATTCCAGATAGATCTTGAGGAACAGCCACTTGATGTCCCATATATCTTGGGTTTCTAAGATGATTGGTGTTGTCAAGGTAATTGAGAATAAAACTTTTAATGTCTTCTATGGATGAAAACCCTTTGATGAAATTTGATTCCAGCTTCAGTTTTTCAGCAATAGTTTCAGGGGTTTGTTGTTTTAATACTGGTGTTTTTCCTGTTCTACTGTTTCTGATGTATTGATCTAAAAGTTGGCTTACTTCTCGATTTACCTCTTGAAATTGAAATGCGTTTTGATCATCCTGCATCGACAATAGATTTTTTAAGACTCAAAACTAATCAATTTTGTTTTTCTTTGATTTGAAGGAGGGATCATATCGAAAAAAAAAGTTGGCCCAAATGATTTTTGAGAGGGCATTGATATAGGGCATTAATAGAATTAAAGATGTGGTGATCAGAATAAAAACAGGAATCATTCCAAGGTCTAATCCCATCAAAAGCTGAATGATATAAAGTGCAATACTAATTCCCACTCCTAAGCCATAGGAAACATACATGGATCCATAGAAAAAGCTGGGTTCAATTTTAAATTTTAATTGACAATGGTCGCAATGCTCTTTAACCTTATTAAATTTAGAGATATTGTAAGGATGCGACACTAGCATTTTACCCTCTCTGCATCTTGGGCATTTTAAAAAAAGGAGGCTGTAGATTTTAGTCTTTTTGATTTTAGTTCTTTTTTCAAAGGTATTAAAGCAATAATTATTTAGTGTGATTGTGGTTACTTAGTTTCCTCTCTAGCCATTTTTAATGCAGCGGTGGTTAAACCATACTTAGTGAGCATATTTGTTGTTTCCCATTCAGGGACTCTTCCAATTTTAAAGTTACTTATTTAAATGCTGTTTTTAAAGTGAGTTGAGGTGTTTTATTTTATTACATTTTTGTTATAAAGACACCCCTCTTTTCCATGGAATAAAGTCTTGCTGTTTTAATATTGAGGTTTTTGTTTGTTTTGTTCCACTTGCAGTTTGGATAATTTGTTCTAAGAGAAGATCCCCTAGGGTTTCCAAATCATGGTTTTCTGTAATCATCGTTCCGCAATTAAAATCGATGATATCGGGCATTTTTTCTGCTAAGCTTGTATTAGTGGCAATTTTAATTACGGGAGTTATCGGATTTCCTGTGGGTGTACCTAATCCTGTTGTAAACAAAATCACATTCGCTCCAGACCCTGCCATAGCCGTAGTGCTTTCAACATCATTTCCAGGAGTACAGAGTAGTGAAACCCCTTTTTCTTTGACATATTCTGTATAATCTAAAATATCACGAATTGGAGAATTTCCAGATTTTTTTGCTGCTCCAGCAGATTTTATGGCATCGGTAATCAGCCCGTCTTTGATGTTTCCTGGCGAAGGATTCATATCAAAACCAGAACCAGCTCTAATTGCAGTACTCTCATATTGATTCATCAATGAAAGGAATTTATTGGCTAGAATCTCCGTTTCACATCGATTGGCAATTTCTTGTTCTACGCCACACAATTCAGGAAATTCAGATAAGATTGTTTTTCCACCAAGAGCAGCCAAAAGGTCACTCACTCTCCCTAAAGTAGGATTGGCTGTAATTCCAGAAAATCCGTCGGATCCTCCGCACTCCAATCCAATAGTGAGTTTATCAAGGGGAGCAGCTTTGCGTTCAATTGAATTTGCCTTTTTTATGGCTTTAAATGAGTCCGTAATTATGGTGCTTAAAAAGTTTTCTGTAGTCCCTAACTTTTGTTGATCGTACATTAGGATTGGCTTGTCAAAAGAAGGATTGATTTCTTTTAAAGCAGTTTCAAATAATTTAACTTCTAAATGTTGGCATCCCAAACTCAAGACTGTAGCTCCAGCAACATTGGGGTTATTCACATAACCCGCCAATAATCGGGCTAATGAATCTGCATCTTGTCTTGTTCCACCACAGCCTCCTTGATGGGTAATGAATCGTACTTTAATATTATTTAAAGGGTGTTTTTTTGGCTCATTTTCAGGAATCGATTTTTTTGGATTGTCTTCTTTTCCGTTAATTAGATTACTTAAAAGTTGTTGATTTGGATCTTTTTTTGGGGGATCAAATTCCTTTTCAAAAATAGTCTTAAGCGTTTGAATGTTTCTATTTTCGCAAAAAACTAAAGGGAAAAAGAGCCAAATATTATCCGTTCCTACTTGTCCATCCGAGCGATGATATCCCATAAAAGTTCGATCTTTCCATCTGGAAACATCGGGAGCTTTCCAGGGATAATCTCTATTTTTCTCCTTTACTTTTTCGGTTTGATGAATCACATTTTCTGTAGTTAAAAGCCCACCCTTAGGGATGTATTCAGTGGCTTTTCCTACCAAAACTCCGTACATGTAGATTGACATCCCTTTTTCAAGATCTATTAGAGCCAATTTATGTTTGATAGGTATTTCTTCTTGCGCAATGATTTTTTCTGAACCCAGATGAATTGATGTGTTATTTGAGATATCACAGAGCGCAACTGCTACATTATCATTGGAATTAATTTGTAAAGCTTGTGCAGGTATACTCATTGTTGTTGTGCTTTTAAATAGGTTTGAAATCCTTTTTCAATTCCCTCTAATTCTACTGCAATTAATGCAGTTTCTATAAGATTTACTAGTTCTGTGTCTAAGCTCAAATCTTGATCCCAAAGTTGCTGTTCTTTTAATATATCCACAACAGTATTGTGAATATTTTCGTTATTCCAAGCAGAAATAAAAATAGCACTTTGATTTGGATTCTCCTGTATGGGTAATTTTTTTCCTTCCCAAGTTCCTTTGTAGAAACGAATCAAACAGGCAAATGCAAAAGATAAATAAAGGGGTTGTTTACCCGTTACTTGATTGTATATTAGTATACTGGGTAGAACCCTAACTTTAAATTTTGATATAGAATTTAGTACTATACTTTCTAAATAATGATCGACAAAAGGGTTTTTGAATCTTTCAAATACTGCATTTGCAAAGCGACCTCCTTCTGAGATATCTCCTTCCAAGTACGGTACAATTTCCTCGAATACAGCAGCTTTAATAAAGTTTTTTGTAAACTCATTTTCCATAGTTTCTAAAACAGTACTATTTCCATATAATAGGGAAAGTGAAACAATAGAAGTGTGTGCACCATTTAAAATACGAACCTTCCTAGTTCGGTAAGATTGTAAATTTTCAACTATTTTTACCTGCAAGTCAATATTGCTTAGTGGGAGTTTTGCTTTAATTTTCTCATTCCCTTCGATCACCCATTGAAAAAATGGTTCAGCAACCACCATCAATTGATCGTTAAATGATGTCAATGACTTAAAAGAAGCTTCATTTTCTTTTGGATACCCACTAACAATTCGATCTACTAAAGAGTTGTGAAAAGTGCAAGCATTTTTTAACCAATCGGAAAAGGCAGATTCTAATGCCCAAACTTTGACATATTTAAAAATAATTTCTTTTAGTGTATCGGCATTATTGTTAATTAATTCACACGGAATAATGGAAACCCCTGCATTTTTATTTCCCTGAAAATGAAACCATCGTTCCCAAAGCCATCGGGTTAGTTTTGCGGGGAAACTATTAGGAGGACGATCTAGAAATTGATCATCAGGGTCATAAGTAATTCCAGCTTCTGTCGTATTGGATACGATGAAATGAAAAGAATCAATATGGGCTAATTTTAAAAAAGAGGAAAAGTCTTCATAAGGGTTATTACAAGCCACTATAGAATCTATTCTTTTATGCCTCTGAATCGTTTCTCCATTTTCAATTCCATTTAAAAATAAAGTATAAACTCCTTTTTGACTTTCAATAAGATCAACCAAACCCTTAGGAATAGGTTGCACAGCCACAATCCCTCCATTGAAAATAGTCTTAGAATTTAATTCGTCAACTAAATCACCAATAAAAGCTCTTAGGAAATTGCCTTCTCCAAATTGTAGAATTCTTATGTTTAAATTAGCGTTAAAATTCACGGATATTTCTGAAATTAAATTCTATTAAAAATCAAATATTTGGGGTAACCACAAGGTGATTTGTGGGATAAATGTTATTAAGATTAATGCAAAAACCATTGCGAAAAACATAGGGAGTAAAGGGCGAATTACTTTTTCAATACTCGTCTTTGCAATTCCAATTCCGACAAATAATACGGAACCTACCGGTGGAGTACACAATCCTATGCAAAGATTGAGGACCATAATGATTCCGAATTGTATAGGATCAATTCCCAATGTTTTGACTACAGGCAAAAAAATAGGAGTGAAGATTAAAACTGCTGGAGTCATATCCATGAATACGCCCACAAAAAGAAGTAAAAAATTTATGATCAGTAAAATGATGATTTTATTATCGCTAATATTCAATAAAAAATCACTCAGATTTTGGGGAATATTTTCATAAGACATAATCCAAGACATGCTCATGGAAGCGGCAATGAGAAGCATGACTACCGCACTTGTTTTTGCAGATTCAAGTAAAATTTCAGGAAGGTCATCTAGTTTAATTTCTTTATAAACAACTCCCAAAATAAGGGTGTACAGCACTGCGATTGCCGACGCTTCCGTAGCAGTGAAAAAACCGGAGACAATTCCACCAATAACAATAAAGAGTAATAATAAACTTGGAAATGCAGTAACAAACGTCCTGAAAATTTCTTTAACGGAACTCCTTTCAAAGGTCTTGTAATGATGTTTTTTTGCCCAAATACCAGCTACAACCATAAGAAAGATCCCCGTTATTATACCCGGAATATAGCCTGCTAAAAACAAGGCTGCTATGGAGACGCCCCCACTGGCTAATGAATAGACAATAAGTACATTACTCGGTGGGATAATAAGACCAATAGTTGCTGAGGTTATATTTACAGCTGCCCCGTATTCTTTTGCATACCCCTCCTTTTCCATTTCTGGGCCTAGAATACTCCCCATAGCCGATGCTGAGGCCATGGCAGAGCCAGCAATGGCTCCCATAAGCATCGCCGAAATAATATTAATTAGAGCCAACCCACCGGGGAAAGCGCCAACAATTGTTTTTGCAAATCCAATCAATCGATCAGCAATTCCGCCATGCGTCATAAGTTGCCCAGAAAGAATAAAAAAAGGAATGGCTAATAATGCAAAGCTATCGAGTCCTGTGGCCATTCTTTGAGCTATGGTTGTAACTGCCGGTAGCATGGGGATGGAAACTATAATTGTAAGCAGTGATGAAAGGGCGATACTCCAAGCCACGGGTGTACCAATACTGATAAAAAATATAAAACTTAAAACAAGGATAATAACGGGTAATATTTCCATGACTTATTCTGAGTTTGGAGTGATTTTATAAAAAATGAGGAGTAATCCGCTAATGGGTACAACAGCGTAAACCAAGGCAAGTGGAATTTGAAGGGATGGGGAATATTGCTGTAATTTCATTGTGATGTATACCAGCCGACCTCCACCAATAACAAATCCTAGTGACGCAAAAGTGATAATACTCAGTGAGATCAACCCTTTTAGCCACTTTTGTATTTTAGGACTAGTTTTTTTGGCAAAAAAGTCAATGGCAACATGTTCATTTCTTCCTCCAACATATGCTGCTCCAAGTATACCCAACCACATCATTAAATATCGTGCTAATTCATCCGTAAACGAGCTTGGGTTATCGGTGAAATATCTGCTAAATACTTGCCATAATACATTAATTACCATAATACCTAAGATAAGTACCAGTAGTTTCCCAACAAAGCGATCAACTTGAGTTCTAATTTTTTTCATTCTGTATCTGATCAATTAAACTGGCGATTGCAGGATTTTTTTTGAAGTCCTCGTACATGGTTTTGGTTGCTTCTTGAAAAGGGCTTTTTTCTGGATATGTAACTTTGACGCCTGCATCAATTACAGCCTGTAAGGATTCATTCTCAGAAATGGTCCATAGTCTTCTTTGGTCCAGAATGGATCGATCAAGTGCTTCTTGGAGCCACGTTTGTTCTTGTTGGCTCAGACGATTCCATAAGTGCGTACTTGCCAAAAGGATGTCAGGGATCATGGTATGCTCATCAATACTATAATATTTACATACTTCGTAGTGTCTTGAAAGATAAAAGCTTGGAGGATTATTTTCGGCGGCATCAACTACACCTTGTTGAATGGAAGTGTATAATTCACCCCAAGAAATGGGAGTAGGTGAGCCCCCCAGTTGTTTGACCATTTCAAAAGCAGAAGCACTTTCTTGAACTCTAATTTTCAAACCTTCAAGATCTTTGGGAGTGTTGATTGGACGATCACGAGTGTAAAAACTCCGGCTTCCTGAGTCATAATATCCTAGACCCTTAAGCCAATAATTTTCTCCTTCTTTTAACAATGATTTTCCAATGGGTCCATCTAACACTCGAAACAAATGTTCTTTGTCATCAAAAAGAAAAGGAAGACCAAAAATCCGCATGTTGGGAGCGAAATTTTCCATAACTGCACCCGAAACTTTAGTCATGTCTAAGCTTCCTATTTGTAGTAACTCTAAACATTCTCTTTCGCTACCTAATTGTTGGTTGGGATAAATTTGAATCCGCATTTTACCATTTGAATTTTCATTAAGGTATTCATCCGCTTTAAGCATGGCTTGGTGAACAGAATGTGTTACATCCAAACCGTGACCCAAACGAATCACCCGTATTTTAGATTCACCCGAACATGAGATGACAAAGAAAATTAGAGAAAGAAAAAAGAGCTGCGGTTTCATAAGGCGCTATTTTAATTTTTGGATACATTTAAGAACTTCATTTACCGTGGTTTTTAACGTTCCAAAATCTTTTTTCTCAATAATTTCTTTTGAAATTAACTTGGATCCCATGCCCACACAACTAACTCCTGCATCAAACCAGCTTTTTAAATTATCAGGAGCGGTAGTTACTCCTCCTGTAGGCATAATATTCGTCCAGGGTTGAGGTCCTTTTATGGCTTTAACAAATTCAGGACCATAAACACTGCCTGGAAATAGTTTTACAATTTCTGCTCCGCGTTCTTCAGCGATTGCAATTTCTGTTAGGGTTCCGCAACCAGGAGACCAAAGTACTTTTCTACGGTTGCATACAATGGCGATATCCTCTCTAAAAACAGGAGTTACCACAAAGTTAGCTCCGTTTTTTATATAATCACTTGCACAAGCAGCGTCTGTAATAGAGCCAACCCCTAATATCATTTCAGGAAGCTGTTCTTGAGCAAAAATGATAAGATCTCGAAATACCTCATGAGCGAAATCCCCTCGATGTGTAAATTCAAGCAGTCTTGCTCCCCCCTCATAACAAGCTTGAAGTACCTGTTTAGCAATTGAAATATCTGGATGATAAAAAAGAGGAACCAAGCCTGTTTTTTGCATTTGATCGATTACTTGTAATCTTGTAAATTGTGCCATACTTTTTTTTTATCGAGCTACTCTGCCTGAGGCATCCCCGCTCATTAATTTTTCTACTTCTGCGATGCTGACTAAGTTAGCATCACCTTTTATTGTGTGTTTTAAACAAGAGGCTGCAACGGCAAAGTTTAAGGCATTTTGATCATTCTCAGGATAGGTAAGCAAGCCATAAATGAGCCCTCCCATAAAGGAATCACCTCCCCCAACACGATCAACAATATCTGTGATCTGATATTGAGGACTTTCGTACATTATATTTCCGTCGTAGAGCACTCCTGCCCAAGTATTATGCGAAGCTGAAATAGATCCTCTCAAGGTTGTAATGACTTTTTTAGCTTTTGGAAATTTTTCCATTATTTGTTGACATACGGAAAGAAAAGCACTCGCCTTTACTTCATTCCCTTGTGTGGTGATGTCTAAACCTTCGGGTTGGATGCCAAAATGCATTTCGGCATCTTCTTCATTTCCTAGAATAATATCGCAATAGGAGGTGAGTTCTGTCATTATTGCTTCACGATCTCCTCCGTATTTCCAAAGTTTTGCACGATAATTTAAATCAGTAGAGATGGTAATTCCTAGCGAACTTGCAATCTTAACTGCCTCAAGGCAGGTGTCAGCAGCACTCTGGGAAATAGCAGGTGTGATCCCTGTCCAGTGGAACCACTGAACTCCTTCAAATACTTTTTTCCAGTTTACCATTTTGGGTTGGATTTCTGAAACAGAAGAATGCGCTCGATCATAAACCACTTTACTTCCTCTACTGACGGCTCCGGTTTCTAAAAAATAGATCCCAAGGCGATCCCCTCCACGCAGTATGTTTTGTGTATTAACTCCTCGTTTTCGCAGTTCCATTAAAGCACAATCTCCCAAATCGTTCTGGGGTAATCGGGAAACGAAATCTACATCGATACCGAAGTTGGCGAGGGAAACAGCTACATTTGATTCCCCACCTCCATAAACAACATCAAAAGAATTTGTTTGTGAAAATCTTAAAAATCCTGGAGGTGAAAGGCGAAGCATGATCTCACCAAATGTTACAACTTTATTCATGTTTAGTCTTAATCAATAATTAAAATATTCTTTTGCGTTATAAAAACTAATATCAGAAATAATTTTCCCGATCCATTTAGGATCATTGGGAAGTATCCCTTTTTCAATTTCATTCCCAAAAATATTGCATAATAAACGTCTGAAATATTCATGCCGCGGGAATGATAAAAAACTTCTTGAATCGGTTAACATTCCAATAAAACAACTTATGAGCCCCATATTGGATAAAGTGTTGATTTGATTCGTCATACCGTCTAATTGATCTAAAAACCACCATCCCGAACCCCATTGGATTTTTCCTTTTAAGGATCCATCGTTGAAGTTTCCAATCATGGTCGCCATCATTTCATTGTCACTCGGGTTTAAGTTATACAAAATAGTTTTGCTTAACTGATTGTGGGTGTCTAATTGATCTAAAAAACGAGAAAGATCATGTGCTATTGGATAGTTTCCAATGGAATCCCATCCGGTATCTGGGCCTAATTGCAGTAACATACGCGTATTGTTATTGCGCATGGCTCCTAAATGAAATTGTTGCACCCAACCTTTTTTGTGGTATTGCTCTCCTAGAAACAATAAAATGGCGGTTTGGAATTGTTCTTCCTCAAGGGGGGATACTTTTTTTCCAGCTCTTCGTTTAGCAAAAATCTTTTTTACAGTTGCACGATCAGTAATTTTATAGGGTACATGAGTTAGTCCATGATCGGAAAGGCGACATCCGTTATCATGAAAAAAAGAGATGCGTTTTTCTAAGGCTTGTAATAAATCATCGTAGTCAGAAATTTCAATACGAGCAGCTATAGACAGTAAATCTATATAATCATTATAGTCTGGATTTCTTATAAGAATGGATTTATCTGGACGAAAGGCCGTACTTACTTTAACAGTAAAATTAGATTTAATTAACTGTTGATGATGTTCAAGCGTGTCAATTGGATCTTCAGTGGTACAAAGCACTTTCACATTCATTTGAGTCAACAAGTTTCTTGCTGAGAAATTTGCAGTTTGTATTTGCGCCTTGGTGTCTTGATAAATTCTTTGCGCATTATCAGGAGTTAATAATTCAAATTCATTAAAATAGCGTGCTAATTCAAGTTGAGACCAGTGATGAAGTGGATTTCTTAAGGTAAAAGGTAAGGTTTTTGCCCAATGATTAAACTTTTCTTCATCAGAGGAATCTCCCGTGATGTATTTTTCATTAATTCCCAAAGTACGCATCGCCCTCCATTTATAATGGTCTCCTGCAATCCAAACTTCAGTAATGTTTTCAAAACGTTGGTCTTCAGCAATTGCTTTGGGTGATAAATGATTGTGGTAATCTATTATGGGTAAGGTTTTGGCATATTCATGATACAGTAATTCAGCGTATTTATTTTCGAGTAAGAAATTGTTGTGAATTAAATTTTTCATTTAATGTATAGCTAGAATATTATGAAGTTTAATACTGAAAAATCTTACCTCCCACAATTACATTTTGAGTTGTTTCATCAAATGTGGCTTTTAAACCAGTTCTTAATGCAGCTGTAGTCATAATGTTGGCAATAGAATGGTTATATCCAGCTTCAATTGAACCATTGGTTTGTTTTCTACTTCGAACACACTCCATCCAGTTGAGCATGTGCATAGAGGTCATGTTATCCACCCCTGTATTTGCAGAGGTGACAATCTTTGTAGAAATATCAGACAAATTAGATTCTGGTAATAAATTAGCTTCCATGCCCATTGCTTTGGCTTGACGATTTTTTAATCCCCCATTGGGTGTTACCTTATTGGTTTGAAGGTTTAATTCACCTCCATTGGAGTAATAGATTTCTTTTGTACCCCCAGCTGAATTGGTAAAGCGTGATGAGTAAACCACTTGAAAGCCGCTATCTAAATCATCAGCGGGTCCGTAATCAAAAACAGAAGTCATGGTGTCATAGTTTTTTCTACCGTCTTTCCATAAATAGATACCTCCATTAGCAGCTACACTTCTTGGGTGATTCAAGCCTGAAAACCAATGAACGGTGTCAATTTGATGAGACATCCACTGTCCGGGAATTCCTGAGGAATAGGGCCAGAAAAGACGATATTCAAGATATTTTCGGGGGTCCCAAGCTTCATAAGGACGATTCATTAAGTATCGTTTCCAGTCGGTATCTGATTCTCGAATTTCTTTTGTCAATTGGGGGAGTCTCCAGCGTCCAGGTTGATTTACATTCCAACTCATTTCAACCATTACGAGGTCTCCAAATTTTCCTTCTTTAATGAATTTATTGGCGGCATGATAGTTCCGTCCACTTCTTCTTTGAGAACCAATTTGAAAAACAATTCCAGATTCTTCAACAGCCTTTCGTCCCACACGCGCATCTTCCATGGTTTCAGCAAAAGGCTTTTCAACATAGGCGTCTTTTTTTGCATTGGCTGCTTGAACAGTATGCAGCGCATGTTGAAAATCGGCTGTAGAAATGATCACAGCATCAACATCATTCTTTTCATATAGTTCTTCGTTGTTTCTGTATTTTATAGCTTTATTTCCCGTTTTTTGTTTGAGATAATCCGCACCTTCTTCTCTTCTCCGATTCCAAATATCAGAAACCCCCACCAATTCAAAATTCATTTTTTCTTGATGATTCGTAAATGCCGGAATAAGGGAATGTTTACAGCGATTTGAGAAACCAATAATTCCTACTCTGACACGATCATTTGCACCGAGTATTTTACGATAGCTTTTGGCACTCATTGAAGAGGTGATTCCTAGGCCTAGTGCTCCTGTTGCTAAGCTTGTTTTTTTAATAAAATTTCTTCTAGTACTATCCATGATGTTTGTTGTTTAAAATTCTTTGATTTTGATGTTTTTAAAGGCCACCTGATCACCGTGGTCTTGGAGAAGAATATGACCTTGTGCCCAAGTTCCAAAACCTTCCCATTTTTCATATTTACTTTTTTCAACTAATGCTTGAAAAGCTTGGCTGTGTCGATCGTATGAAACGACTAGTACATGGTTCAGCCAGTGTTCAACATGACTGTCTTTGACTACAATTCGAGCGTTATTCCAAGTGTTAATTCCTTTGAAATTTTTCCCTCTTCCTCCAGTAGTTTGATTTTCTGCACGGATTAAATCGTATAAAGAACCTACGGTTCGATTACCATTTTTCCCTTGCTTTGCATCGGGATGATTACGATCATCTAAAACCTGAAATTCCAATCCAATAGCAGATCCTTTTCCTTTGTTTAATATTGTGTTGACAAAGTATTTGATACCACTATTAGCTCCTTTGGTAAGCTTAAAATCAACACTCAATTCAAAATCGGAAAAAGTTTCTTGGGTAACAATATCTCCTCCGTTTTCAGATTCCAATCCCATTGAGGCTTCCACGATGAGACTTCCTTCCTGAATCAGCCAGCCTTTTTTTGGGAAACCGGATTTATTGGCACTTTTCCAACCTTGCGTAGTTTTTCCATCCCATAATAATCGATAACCTTTTCGAACTTCGTTGGGAGTGAGTGTATTGTTTAAATAACTAATTTCATCTGCATAAGTTGCGGTTGGGTTTTTAAATTTTTCCAAGTTCTGGGTCATTATCTTTATATTTCTCCAGCGTACTTTTTTTCCATCCTCTTCTTTGTTATTGATGCTATGTACTTGGAAAGCTATAAAACCCTCTGATGTTAAATCATCTACTAAATTTGCACATTGAATACCATTAATATACGTTTTAATAGAACTTCCAATCGCTTCAATACGATAATGATTCCATTCTCCTGTTTTGAATGCATCTTGACCCTTTGGATTTCTGGTCATAGGATACAACCATCCACGACGCGCTTCATCATAAATTCCTCCAGCCCATTTTCTGGAACTGGTTTCAATTTCACATTGATACCCATGGACTCTACCATTTTTGAATTCAGGATAACTATTGCTTCTAAATTGCACACCAGAATTTAATCCGTTGTCAATCATGACTTCAAATTCGAGTATAAAATCGGAATATCTTTTTTTGGTGGCCAAAAAACTATTTGGGGTATTAAGTTTGGAAACACCGACCAACACTCCCTTGTTTATATTAAAGGCAGCATCACCATTTAATTGCTCAAAAGCATCAAGGGTATCTTCTTCAAATAACATTTCCCATTGTGCATTTTGAGCTACTATGGGGTTAGATGTTATTAAACAAATAAACAGTATCAATGGACACAATTTTCTTAAAAATAGTTCCATTGAGTAAAATAGGATAGGTTGAGTATTCACTTCTAAATTCATTTTGTTATATTGAAAGCTCATTATTAACGAATATAAACTTTTTTAAAGTTGTAATGAATTCTAGATTTCTAATACTTTTATAAATCAAAATTTTTAAAACAAATGAAAAATGACAGGAGGCAATTTATAGGCACAGCTGCAACCCTACTCTCTGCCTCTCTGGCTTACCCAAAAAGTGGATTTTCAATTCTTGATTTAAAACGTTTAAATACAGTTCGGATAGGAATTATTGGAACGGGAAGTCGGGGGATGGGTTTGATGCGTATTCTTTCTAAAATGGAGGGAGTATCGATGGTAGCTTTGTGCGACACGCTACCTTTCCGATTAAAGGAAGCTTCTCAAATCGCCCCTAAAGCGAAGACCTATATTCGTCATTTGGATCTTCTCGAAAACAAAGAATTGGATGCAGTGATTATTAGCACACCTTTGAGTATGCATGCCCAAATTGCTACTGAGGCTGTGGATGCCAATGTGCATGTTTATTGTGAAAAAACGATGGTAAAAGGGGCTAAGGATACCGTCCAATTGGTCAACAAAGTTTTGACTAACCCTAAAAAAATATTTCAAACGGGCCATCAATACCACAGTTCTAGATTATATTCACATGCAGTTGAGTTAATTCAAAGGGGTAAAATTGGAAAAGTAAATGGTATCAGAGCTCAGTGGAATCGTAATGGAAATTGGAGAAGACCCGTTCCTGATCAAAAATTCGAAAGACAAATTAATTGGAGAATGTATCGAGAATACTCCTACGGTTTGTTAGCAGAGCTTAGTTCTCATCAAATTGATTTTGCCAATTGGCTGTTTGATTCTCATCCAGAAAAAGTTACTGGTTTTGGCGGAATAGACTACTGGAAAGACGGAAGAGAAACCTATGATAATACCCATGTCATTTATGCCTATCCCAATGGGGTAAAAGCAAGTTATACCTGTTTGACAGGAAATGCAAAAGACGACTATAAAATTCATGTCATGGGAGATAAAGGAACAATGGTTTTGGATTATGCTAAAGCCTGGTTTTATCCTGAAGGTTCCTTCAAGAAAGAGTATGGTGATGTAGATGGTGTTTCAGGAGCTACAACGAATTGGGAAGCAGGAAAAGGTATTCCATTAGATTTCGCTCATATTGACCCTACTCAGCAAGCCCTTGAAGATTTTCGAGATTCTATTGTGAACTCTAAAGCGCCTTTGTCTGATGTCATTTCAGGATCAAAAACGGCATTTGCTGTAGATATGGGGATTCGTGCTATGGATCAAAATAAAACAATCTATTGGGATTCGTCCTATAATTTTTAGAACTATAATATGTTTTCACTTCAAAATAAAGTAATTGTACTCACAGGAGCTACAGGCACACTTGGGGGGAGTTTAGCTTTAAGTCTAGCCCATGCAAAGGCAAAAGTCATTGTATTAGGTAGAAACCAATCAATTTTAGATGCGCTTTTGGAGAAACTAACTCCTTTAACAGTTGCTGCAGCCTTTGTCGTAGATGTAATGGATGAAAAGGACTTAAAACAGACAAACAACAAAATTATAGATCAGTTTGGTCAAATTGATGTATTGATCAATGCGGTAGGAGGAAATCTTCCAGGCGCAGTGATCATGGAGGATCAATCCATTTTTGATATGTCTGTCCCTGATTTTGATGAAGTGATCAATTTGAATCTTAAAGGGACTGTTTTGCCTTCCCTAGTTTTTGGAAAATCCATGAGTATGAAGGGAAAAGGTGCAATTGTTAATTATTCTTCTATGGCTGTTGATCGCGCCCTCACTCGGGTGGTAGGGTATTCTGCAGCGAAGGCAGCAATGGAAAATTTCACACGATGGATGGCTGTTGAAATGGCACTCAAATTTGGAGATGGAATTCGAGTCAATGCTATTTCTCCTGGATTTTTTATTGGTAAACAGAATCAAAAATTACTTTTAAATGAAGACGGTAGCTATACAGAGCGTGGTGAAAAAATCATCCAAAATACTCCAATGAAACGCTTTGGAAAAGCAGAAGAACTCAATGGAGCGATTCACTTTTTATGTAGCGATAGCGCAAGTTTTGTGACCGGAATTGTTCTGCCGATTGATGGAGGGTTTAGTGCTTTTTCAGGAGTTTAATGTATTGATATGAAAGAATCTTTTAGATGGTATGGTCCCCAAGATGCAGTGCCTTTATCTGCAATACGTCAAGCAGGTGCTACAACAATTGTGTCTGCTCTTCACGATGTTCCCAATGGAGCAGTTTGGAGTATTGACGCCATTAAAATCCACCAAACACTTATTCAAAATGCAGGTTTAAAATGGGCAGTAGTGGAGTCGGTGCCGATTCATGAGGACATCAAACAGCGTATTGGAGATTACGAGCGGTACATTGAAAATTATAAAACAACACTCAAGAATCTAGGAAGCTGTGGAATTTATACAGTTTGTTACAACTTTATGCCCGTATTAGATTGGACTCGAACGCATTTATATAAAACCTTAGCGGATGGATCTACTGCACTTTCCTTTGAAATTGACGCGCTACGAGCTTTTGATTTATATGTAGTAAAAAGAAATCGCGCTACAGAAGATTATTCCTCACCACAAATTGAAGCTGCAAAACGGTATTATGAATCGCTTAAAGAGATTGAAGTCAAATCCTTAACAAAGAGTATAATCGCAGGTTTACCTGGAGCAGAGGAAGGCTATACAATGGAAGAATTCAATCAACGAATTGAGGCTTATTCCCATTTGGATCAGGATACTTTACGGAGTCATTTGATACAGTTTTTAGCTGCTGTAATACCAACTGCTGAAGCTTGTAATGTCAAGCTGTGTATTCATCCAGATGATCCCCCTCACTCCCTTTTTGGAATACCTAGAGTTGTAAGCACTGCATCGGATATTGAAGCCCTCTTTAGTGCCGTCCCCTCCCTGAACAATGGATTAACATTTTGTACGGGTTCTTTTGGTGTAAGAGCCGATAATGATCTTTTGGAAATGTTTATTAATCATGCAGAACGAATACACTTTCTTCATTTTCGAAGTACACAAAGAGATGAAAAAGGCAATTTTTTTGAGGCAAATCACCTTGAAGGAGATGTCGATATGTATGCAATGGTAAAAGCGGCTTTACAAGAAGAAAAAAGACGTAAGGCCATAGGCCGTATTGATTGGGAAATACCCATGCGCCCTGATCATGGGCATCAAATGTTGGATGATTTAAATAAAACAACCAACCCGGGTTATTCTGCAATTGGAAGGCTCAGAGGATTAGCTGAATTGAGAGGATTAGCATTGGGAATTAGCAGAAGTGACCTTTAAGTTGTTGGGAGGATTAAGCGTGAACTTAAAATCTTTTTGTTGGAAAAATAAAAAAAGGCAATACGAAAAAAGACAAAGTACTTTTATTATTAATCTTATATTTACCTTTCTATTAAATTAATTATATCATCTATGTTTAGAAATTATTTTATTCCACTGTTACTACTATTTTCAACATTTGTTTTTGGTCAAAAAGAATATTACGAATTAAGAACCTATACCATCCCCTTTAACGGGTCGGAAGCTGAGTTACATGACTATTTGTCATCAACATTGTTGCCAGTATTAAATCGAAACGGAGTTGAAAACATAGGTGTTTTTGAAGCTTTAGGAGATCCAACGCCTAAGCAAGTAGTACTTTTAATTCCTTACAAAGGAGTTTCACATTATGAAAAGGTTTTAAATGCAATGAACAGCGATAAAACCTATCAAAGTGACAAGAAAGTATATGATGCAATTCCTATTTCAAAAAAAGTTTACACACGATATAGTAGTTCGTTCTATTTTGCGTTTGATGGATTACCTCAAATGGTAAAACCTGCTGAAGGCTCCCAATTGTTTGAATTGAGAACCTACGAAGGCTACAGTGAAAATGCAGTAGACAGAAAGACGGATATGTTTAATGATGGAGAACTTACCATTTTTGAGGAAACAGGTTTGCATGCTGTCTTCTTTGGAAGTCAAGTGTCTGGACCATTGATGCCTGCATTGACCTATATGCTATCCTTCAAAGACATGGAAGAACGCAATGCCAATTGGAATAAATTTATTGCGCACCCTGAATGGAAACGTATTTCTAAACTTCCTGAATATGCCAATACTGTTTCTGACATTAAGCGTACTTTTTTAAAGCCCTTAGCATATTCTCAATTATAATTTAATCATTTAATTGAAGTAGGTATTTGAGTCCTCCTTCCAAATGATTTTGAAAAAATTCAAGAGCATAGCTTTCCTTGCTGTGTCCCAATGAACTATACCATTGTCGACCTCCTTCAAAATTGTGATACCAAGCAATTGGAAAACTATTATAAAAATTATCTGAAGGAAAAGACTCTAATTTGGGATCATTTACTGTAGTTAGATCAGCAGCTAAAAGGACATGAATATCTGGATTTATTTTTTTTAAAAAATAACATTCATCTGTAACTTCAAAGCGTTGTTTTAAGTTTTTTGTAGAGGGATGGGAGGAGTCAATTACATTTACACTAAAGGTTTGGAAAGGGGCATGGCGTTCAAAAGTCCCTCCTAAAAGGGACCAATACCATGGCCAATCTCTTTCAGATCCCGAAGCAGAATGTAGCGCTCCAAACCCTTTTCCATTTCGACAAAACGATTGGAAAGCTTGCCTTTGAAGTTTGGTTTCAAATGCCTCATTATTTGTATTTGAAAAAAAGACTGCATCAAAAGAATTCATTGCTTCTGAAGTAAATACACTAGGCTGGTTGGATACTTCACAGGATATCCCAAGTTTGTTGCATATTTTAAGAAGTGTAGTAACACTAGTCTCTATATTGTCATGAACATAGCCTTCTCCATTTTTTGTATAGATGAGTAATTTTTTAGTGTCATTCTTCTGAATTTGACCATAGCTCATTGTATAGTTTAGGATAAGAATAAAAAAAAGGGGCAAAGTGTTTTTCATCTCATGGGTGTTAAAACTGAAGTGTTTTAGGTAAATATTTAGCGACTAACTCTTCGTAATAGGGACGTAAAGCTTTACTGTTTGGTGGAGTAGGTGCTATGGAATATAAACCATAAGGGTTGAATTTTTTAACCCATTCAAAGAGTTCATGACCATCGGCGCGAATTGATTCCGAGGTTTGAAGTAAATGCTGGAATTGATCTAAGTCAATATCGGAATTACTATCATCCACCAAGGTATTTAAAAAGTCAACGGCATCACACAATGACATTTCTCTTTTGTTGAAGGAAAGAAACTCTTTTTCTTTCTGACAAATAAAATCATAGGTTTGAAACTCATGATTTAATTTATAAAATGCTTGGACACTTTCAGCTCGATCGGAGGTGTTGTAATCTCGATATTCTTCTTTTGCTTTGGTATTTTCTTCAGGATAACGCTTTACTAAATCATCTTCCCAATGGTCAAATGATTCAAGAGGATTTTTAATGTTATTTTTCATTTGCCCGGTCGTTGACTTTATCAAAGATAAAAACTTTTAATCATAAATTTTATAAACATAAGCTTGTCCTTTTTTCAATTTAATTAATGTGGACTCATTTTGATACATTAGATTGATTTCAGTGTCTTTTTGAGCGATTAGCTCTGCTTTTTCAAGTGAACCTTCATTCCAATTCATAGCAACCAGTATGTTATTTCTTGCTTTTAACCCTTTGACATTTCCTTTTTTCCAAAGGGGGGGAAGAGCCGGAAGAAGTCGAAGGGTATTTGTTTCATAAGATTGAATTAAAAGCTCTGCAACTCCAGCGGTGTATCCAAAATTGCCATCTATTTGAAAAGGCGGATGGGCATCAAATAAATTGGTAAATATGGATTTCTCAAACATGAGTTGAATGTGTTCTTGAGCCATGGTACCATCCAAAAGTCTTGCGGCACAGTTGATGAGCCAAGCTCTACTCCATCCCGTACCTGCGCCACCATTGGCTAAACGGTAATCCAATGTTTTTCTGACTGCATGGAACATTTCAGGGGTGGTGAGTGAACTAATTTGATTTCCAGGATGAAAGCCATATAGATGGGACATATGTCGATGGCCAGGTTCTAACTCCTCATATTCCCGATCCCATTCTAAAATTCTACCATCTTCTCCCAATACAAATCCGGGACGCAATTGTTTAAATTGTTTTTCAATTTTTTGTACCCATTCATTTTTAATGTTTAAGAGTTCAGCTGCCTTGAGGTAATTTGTAAAAACCTCCTTAATTACTTGTTGATCCATTGCACTTCCCAGACAACTTGAAACAGGTTCTCCATTTTTATTTAAGTACCTATTTTCTGGAGAGGTTGAAGGTGCGGAAATTAATGAACCATCACGAGGGTCTTCAATTAACCAGTCAGAATAAAACTGAGCCACCTTTTCAATGGCTGGGAAAGCTCTGTTTTTTAGGAAATTATAATCTTGTGTAAATTCAAAATGATTCCAGTAATGTTGTGCCATCCAGCCTCCGGCTCCAAAAGAGGCACCCCAATAAGCGGTTGGAGCTCTGAGCCATGTGGGCGCCCAAATGTCTGTGGCATGCGGTAGGAAGGACCCACGCACACCAAAGTTTTCCTGTGCTGTTTTTTTTCCGTTTTCCAATAAGCGATCTACATAATCAAAGAGAGGATTATTTAATTCATCAAGTTGGGTGACATTGGCCAACCAGTAATTCATTTGGAGATTAATGTTCAAATGATAGTCTGCATTCCAAGGTGCAGTAATATGTTGATTCCATAAGCCTTGTAGGTTTGCTGGCAAGGTGCCTTCTCTTGAGGAGGCAATAAAAAGATAACGTCCATAGTGAAATAAAAGCTCTTGTAATTCAAGATCGATATCCCCTTTTTTAACCGCCTCTATTCGTTTGTTTGTAGGGATGTTTTGAGATGTATTGTTGGTGGCAAGATTGAAATCCACACGATTATAAAACTCTTGATGGTCTTGAAGATGTATTTTTTCAATTTCTGCTAGGGTAGTTTTTTCAATTGCAGCTAAGTTTTTTTTATTTTGATCACTAAAGTCATTGTGGTAAAAAGAAGAATTAGAAACGATGTAAAAAACAGCTTTACGAACTCCTTTGAGTTCAAGTGAGTTTTTATTTGATTGAACACTTCCTCCTTCATGGTATGTCTTCAGTAGGGTTTCAAAAGAAACACCTTCTAATATAGGTGTTGGCTTTGAATCGAATTTCCCATTTCGTTGTGTAACCTCTCCTTTCATGATTAGTTGTGAATTCTTTATTGAAGTAACAGAAACTGTAGAAAAACCCATGTCCATTGGACGATCAATACGAATGAATCCATTTAATCCGTTGGGATGATTTGATTCTAGCGTAACAATGATGGCTTGATGTGGATGAGATACAAACACTTTTTCTTTAACTAAATACCCTTCTGTTTTATACTTAACATAAGCGGTAGCTTTTTTCAAATCAAGACTTCTTTTATAGTCTGTAATAGAATCATGATCTAGATCGATAAAAAGATCACCTAGGGTCTGATGAGAACGTACAACTGTTTTTCGTGAGAACTGTTCCACTAAAAGCTGATCGGCTTTTTCAATGTTTCCTTCAATTAGTAGCGTTCTAATATGTTTGAGATCTTCGGGTGACCCCTCTGGGTTGTCCCAATCTAAATCTTTTGGCCAGAGCGAATCATCATTAAGTTGAATGCGTTCTTTTGTTGGGTTTCCAAAAACCATAGCTCCTAATCTACCGTTTCCAAGCGGAAGCGCTTCTTCCCAATCTGAAGCAGCTTCTGCATACCATAGTATATGCTCTTTTTGTGAAGTGATTTCTTTTGAGTTGTTACAACTGAATAGGAAAGGAACTACAAATAAAATAAGTAGGGGAGAAAAGTGATTCATAATGAATGAAGTTACAATTTAAAAGGGGGGCATGAAACTTATAAATGCATGAAGTTAAAGACTTTAAATTTAGATTAATTATTTATCAACCATAAATTTAAGTTAAATGGAGTTAAAAACCATTTTACACCTACAGGAAGCATTTTTTTAAAGGGAAGTTTTTTTATCTTGATATTTTATAATTTTAATTTTATTTAACCAAAAGAGTGGTAGAAAGTTGAGATTTGTCTTTCTTTATATGGTAAAATAATTTTGAGTTATTTCAAAAAAGAAAAATTGAAAAATAAACTTCATCTCATTTCATTTGCTTTTAAAAATAAAATTCTGACAGTTTACTTGCTATCATTAGCGACTTTTTTTTATTCCTGTATTGACCCTGTCCCGCCTCAATTTGATTTTAAAGAAGACTTAGTTATTGTGGATGCAATTGCTTCTTCGGTTCCAGGAAATACTTTTGTTTCCGTAAAAAAAACGTTTATTGAATTTGGGGAGTACAAATCAAAATTCATTTCTGGCTGTAAAGTAACACTGATAAATAGTGTGACTAAAGAAGAGGTAATGCTGTCTGAAGATGAAGACAGTTATTTAGTCTCACCTGATTTTAGAGTTGATGAAGGATCAGAATGGGAATTGGAAATTATAACACCTTCAGGTAAAACGTACAAATCTCTTTCCGAAATTGTTCCTTCAAGAGTCCCCATAGATCTTATTTCAGACACCTATAACAAGGAAATGACCTTTGATGTTTCAAAAGGAAAATATATTCCTGGCCATGAAATACGCATTGATTTTCAAGAACCTGAAGCAACAAGTAATTTTTACTATTTTCAATACCGTGCCTTTGAACAACAAACCTATTGTCAGATTTGCTTCTATGGGGTTTTACGTTTTGGAGAGTGTATCTCTCAAATTGATAATCCTGCTGCAAAAGATTATTACACATACATCTGTGACGAACCCTGTTGGAAAATATCGTATAATCAAGAGATTTCACTTTTTGACGATGCATTTACAAATGGAAAGATGATTTCTAAGCTTTTGGTTGGAAAAGTACCACTTAACTCCAAACAAAATATGTTAGTAGAAATAGTTCAACTTAACATTACTGAGGAGGCACACAAATACTATAAAACAATTAAGGATATTGTCGATAATAATAGCGGTTTTAATGCTCCACTACCTTCTGCTTTAATTGGTAATTTGTTCAATCAGAATGATCTAGAAGATCCAGTTCTTGGTCGTTTTACTGCAGCCTCAGGAAGTAGTAAATCAATTTTTGTGAAAAGAGGTTCTATTGATGATAAAATTGTTGGTGAATACAGGCAATCACAAACAGAGATTTTTGGCGACCCTTTACCAAGTCCAATAACCTATGATTCACCCTGTATAGTGGGGAGAAATCAAACCAATCAAAAACCATTTACATGGCCGGAATAATGTTTAGCACTAAAAAGACATTTTTTTTTAGTTTTTTAATGGCGTTGTTTTCAGTCTTTGTATTTTCTCAAGAATTTGCATTATCACTTTCTATAACTGATATGGAAACCAAGAACCCTTTGGGAAGTGTCACCGTTATTCTGGATCCCTGTAATTGTGGAGGTATATCAAATCCAAGTGGATTGTTTTATAAACGTTTAAAGGCTGATACTTACACGCTAAGTATTGAGTATTTGGGATATAGAAAGGAAACACTCACCGTAGTATTGGATAGAAATACCAAGCTTTCTGTGGCAATGGAAACTGAAGAACAGCAGCTTTCAGAAATTATCGTTTTGGCTAAAAAACGGAATCAGAATGTTGAAAGTGCACAGATGGGAGTTTTTGAATTGAACGCACGAGATTTGATAAAAATTCCAACGGCATTAGGAGAGTTTGATGTATTGAGAAGCATAACACTTCTTGCGGGAGTTAATAACTCAGGAGATATCAGCAATGGAGTTTCGATAAGAGGGGGGTCGCTGGATCAAAACTTAATGTTGTATGAATCGGCTCCTGTTTTTAATCCAACACATCTTTTTGGATTGTTTTCTGTTTTTACTCCGGATGTCATTTCTGGAGTAAATATTTATCAAGCGAATATTCCTGCAAAATATGGAGGCCGTATTGCCTCTGTAGTTGATATCAAAGTCAAGAGTCCTTATACAGATAAGTTTAAATTCGAAGGTGGAATAGGGGTCATATCCAGTAGATTATCTTTGTCAACACCCATAATTAAAGATAAATTAATGCTTTTGGCTGGAGGTAGAATTGGCTTTACGGATTTTTTATTTCCAGTATTAATTCCAAGACTGAAAAACACTAAAGCTAATTTTAGGGATAGCACGGTAAAACTATTGTACCTCCCGAATGAAAGGAATCAGTTTACTTACACCCATTTTTTCTCTCAAGACTTCTATCAATTGGATCTGATCTCTTCAATTCAAAATATAGTTTCCTCTTCAAATCAGTATGATTTTGGAACCTCTAATCATACCTTGAGATGGTTATATGGCTTTCAAAATGACACTAATCTAATAGGAACTTTTGTTCATAGTAATTACCTGCCCAAAAATTTATTTCCAGAAGTAGATTCTTCGAATGTGATTCGTTTCCAATCACAAATTCAATACACGAGTGCACAATTTGAATTTAAAGACAACAGAAACGAATCCTTAAACTTTTATACGGGTCTTCAATTAAATCAATACAATATTAATCCAGGTAGTTTAGATCCTGGGTCAGGAAATTCGATACTCGCTGTAGCTTTAGAAAATGAAAAGAGCAGGGAGTTTTCTCTCTATGCCAATTTAAATTGGAGTCCTACCGAACGACTTTCAATTTCTTCAGGACTTAGACTTACTAATTTCAATCTACTAGGACCTTATGTTCAAGGACAATATGACGAAAATGAAATTTTTAAAGGGACAAAAGAATTCACGAATAATGAAGTGGTTGTGAGTTATTTTAATCCGGAACCTCGTATCGGCGTTAATTATAAATTAAGTGAAAACAGTGCTCTAAAGGCAAGTTATGCAAGTATCTACCAATACATTCAAAATATATACAATACCTCTACTCCCTTGCCAACGTCACGTTGGAAAATTTCAGATACATTTATTCTTCCTCAAAAAAATGATACTTATGGTTTGGGTTGGTATACAAATTTTGAAAATTCAGGTTTAGAAATTTCTTCTGAAGCATATTATAGAAAAACTGAAAATAATTTGACTTACAAGCCTGGAGCAGATTTTTTTCTTTCAGAATTTATAGAACGGGAAGTAATCCAAGCAGAGGGTGAATCGTATGGATTAGAGTTTAGTTTGAGAAAAAACCGAGGAAAAGTAAATGGATTTATAAATTACACATGGTCCAGAAGCTTACTCAAAACAAATGAAGAAGTACTGCAAAATCGAATTAACAATAACAATTGGTATGCTTCTGATTTTGACCGTCCCCATACTGTAAATGCAACAATAAATCTTGAAGGCGATGCATACAATTCTTTCAGTTTTAACTTTACAGGACAGACAGGACGTCCCTACAGTATCGCTAATGGTATTTATGATCAGGAAAACGTTACAATTCCTATTTTTTTATTTCGCAATAATGGACGTCTTCCCGTTTACCATCGTTTAGATTTTTCATGGAAAATTGCATATCGGAAAGACCCGAATCGACGATTTCAAAGCGATTGGACTTTTACCGTTTACAATTTATATGGTAGACGAAACCCCTTTAATATCTATTACACACAACGCCTTGGTTCAGAAGATGGCGATGTTTTTAAAGGCAGCCCTTTGGGAGCTTACGAGCTTTCAGTTTTGCGAGGTGCTTTGGTTTCCATTTCCTATAATTTTAAATTTCTTTAAGTTTAAAGATTAATATATTTTTGAATGTTAAATAATTTCAATGTCTGCTAAAAATATAATTTGCTTTGGCGAAATCCTATGGGATTTATTTCCTACTGGAAAAATGTTGGGAGGTGCACCTTTCAATGTAGCGAATACACTCTTTAGTCTTGGTGGCAAAGCATCATTCATCAGCCGAGTTGGGAAAGATGAGTTGGGAAATGCAATTCTCACTCAAGTAGAAAATCAAGGATTGTCTTCAGCGTTTATTCAACAGGATCATTTACATGAAACAGGGAAGGTGTTTGTAACTTTAGATGAAGGTGGCTCTGCTCAATATAAAATTGCTGAAGATGCAGCTTGGGACTTTATCGAAGCCAATGCAGTTGCAATAAAGACTGTTCGAGATGCTGAAGCATTTGTTTTTGGAAGTTTGGCCGCAAGAGCAGCTTCAAAAACAGCATTACAATCCTTCTTAAAGGTTTCAAAATTTAGTGTTTTTGATTTGAATCTTCGCCCTCCTTTTTATGACATGGAAACACTGAATGAATTGATGCAAGCTGCGGATATGCTCAAATTTAATGATGATGAATTGTATGACATTGCGACACAAATGGGATCTCCTTTTAATTCATTGAATCAGCACATGGAGTTTATTGCCAAAAAAACAAAGACCCAAATTATTTGTGTTACTCTCGGAATGCATGGAGCCGTCTTGTTACACTTTGGAACCTGGTATTTTAATAGTGGATATAAAATTAAAGTCATTGATACGGTAGGTGCTGGAGATTCTTTTTTAGCTACACTAGTATTGGGTTTAGTAGAGGGAGATGACATTCATTCAACCCTCAATAATGCCTGTGGAATGGGAGCTTTAGTTGCGGCAAGTCAAGGTGCGAATCCCACAATTACAAAATCAGATTTAAATATTTTCGTTCACCCTGATTGATTCAATTAATTTTATTTAATTTTCAATCATATTATAGATATGAAAAAAATAATTTATTCAGTTGCAGTTTTTTTTCTCCTGATGGCAACTTATGCGCAAGAGTTGACTGCAACAGACTTATTGGATCGGTCTATAGCTTACCATGATCCTGAGGGTAAATGGGATGGTTTTAAGGGAAACTTCTTTATTACTATGAAAAGTCCAAATCGTCCTGTCCGTAAAAGTAAAATTGAATTGGATTTTAATCAGTCCTTTTTTCGTTTAACAGTAGATGCGGAAGGAGACCAATTGATTTCTCAACTTAAAAATCAAGAGTGTTTGTTATCCTTCAATGGCACTACTGATTTTTCTGAAGCAATCGCCAAAAAGAATCGCCTTAGCTGCGAAAGGGCTTCGATGTATAAAGATTATTACACCTATTTGTATGGACTTCCAATGAAGCTAAAAGATCCAGGAACAAGATTAGCTAACTCCGTGCTAGAGCAGGAAATTGATGGTATTTCTTATTGGGTTTTGAAAGTAACTTACGAACCAGAAACAGGAGGAGATACATGGTATTTTTATCTTGATAAAAATACCTATCAACTACAGCGCTATCAGTTTTTTCATGAGGAGGCTAAGAATGATGGAGAGTATATAGTATTAGAAAATGAGCTAATAGTAAATGGAATTAAAATGCCAAAAGATAGGTCTTGGTATTACAACAAAGACAACAAATATTTAGCTACAGATTACCTGAGTGTATCCAATTCAGACTCATGAATTATTCAATTATTAAAATCAAACACATGAAAAATTTACTTAAAAATAGCAGTAGCTTTATTGTATTGCTTTTCTTATTTAGTAATCATATTACAGCTCAAGACAAAGAATCGATTATTGGAAAATGGGATTTAAATGTTCAAAAGGGAAATCATATTGCTCCCTCTTGGCTTAAAGTTGTATTGTCAGGGTCAAGTACTTTAGTAGGTTATTTTGTCGAATATAATGGGAGTGCACGTCCGATTTCAGAAGTACATTTTCACAATGGAATTATAGATTTTACAATCCCACCCCAATGGAATGGAAATACAGATCTACATTTCTCAGGAAAGTTAGAGAATGGAAAATTGAAAGGAACTATTTTAGGAAGTGATGCTATTGCCTATCCATTTGAGGGCGTGAGAGCCCCCAAGTTAGTGAGAGCTGAGGCCGTAAATTTCGGAAAACCAAAATCTCTTTTTAATGGTGAAAACATTAAAGGATGGCATCCTTTAAATCAGCTTTATAAAAGCAATTGGATTGCAAAAGACGGAGTTTTAAAGAATACTTCGTCAGGAAGTAATTTGGTTACCGATGAAACTTTTGAAGATTTTCAATTGCATCTAGAGGTTCGTTATCCAAAAGGAAGTAATTCGGGAATTTATCTGCGCGGACGTTATGAAGTTCAGGTTGAAGACGGTTATGGTAAAGACCCTAATTCAATTCTTTTTGGGGCTATTTATGGTTTTTTAACACCGAATGAAATGGCTGCAAATCCACCCGGAGAATGGCAAGTTTTCGACATTACGCTAATCGGACGAAGAGTGACCATCATGATTAATGGTAAAACGGTCATCAACGATCAAAGTATCCCAGGGATCACAGGAGGTGCTTTAGACAGCAATGAAGGGGCTCCCGGACCAATCATGTTGCAAGGAGATCACGGAGCGGTCGAGTATAGAAATATTTCAATTCGCACTCCACAATAGCGCTGCCTATATGGATGTCTAAGTTTTAGCTGCTTTTTACAAGCCCCTATCGTTTAGAATCTCAGTTCAAGGCACTGACTTCGATGGGTTAGAGTGAATTTAATTTATCCATTGGAGTGAAAGAAATACCCTCCGCATGGGAGGGCTTTTCTTTAATTATTTATTCAAATAATCAACACGTTCAAAGATACCTGAGCTGAGAAGTGATCGTATTTGATCCATTTTCTTATTTGCATTTATAGTGCTTTTACTCATTGCAGATGTATTTGGGTTTTAATGCAGCATATGATTTGTTGGCTTTAGTTTTTATTCCTTCTTTGCTATATTAGAGGGGTTAGTTCTAAAAACATAACCAAAAAGTATTGCGAAAACGGAATAGTCTAAAGTTGACGAAATAATTATTTCTGAATGGGTTTGAATTTTGGTTATTGATTTAATCAAAGCCATTGTCCCAACTGCAAAATGCATAAAATCACCGTTATAAACTCAATTAATGTTACTATTCATTGCATTCACACGAAATATAATCTGAATAAACTTGACTTTCTAGAGTGAAAGTTTTGGTGTACGGATACCCTCCCTCCAGACCTAAATTTTCCTCACCTATTGTATAAATACAATTGTATGTAAGCTGACTTCCTTCAGATAACTTATTTGGATCGCAGTAGGGATTATAGATGGTTTCGCATTGAGTTTTCGTTAAATCTCCTAAAATATTTTTCGTTATGTAAGAGATATCAACATCATATTTCTTGGCTAACAAATCATCTACATCTAATGAAAGACGTCCACTTAATTCTGCTCGTCTAGTTATTGAATCTCCATTAATTTCAAACATATTGACATTAAAAGCTGAGAGATCCGCTATTTTAATGAATCGATCATTATTTTCAAAAGTGATTTGTTCGAAAGCTTCATTAAATATTTTTAATTCAGCATTGAAGTATTTAGGGACTAGTTTTTCTTGTTCGGTGTCGATCCAAATTTCACTTTTTAAATGCTCGTATCCCATAATTGCATTTCCAGCATCAATATGTCCATCAAAAAGATTGGAACATCGTAAAATTAAATCAGCTGAGACAGCCTGGTAATAAAGACCTGGTTTTTTAGTTCCAGGTAAAGGAAGTTTGAAAGGCTTTAACAAGAGCCATCTGCCCTCAAAACCAACACATGGGCAATTATCTAAAACATCTGAATTATTTAAAAAAGGAGAATCAAAATACTCACTTGATGCAGGATAGAAATAGTCTTGAAGGGGGTGTTCTTGGTATGGTGATTTATTAAAACTGATAGTATTCGAAATAAAATAAAAAGTCACTAATGCACCACAAAAGAAAAAAAATAGTGAAAAAAGTAAAATTCTTTTTCGGGAATGTTTTTTTGAATTAGCGAGAAACTTCTTGCTTTTTTCAAAGGCAGACTCTATGGCTTCACGTTCTATAAGTCTGTTAATGTTGTCTAATGTTCGTTCATACATTCCATCGGTACCAGTGCCATATAAAAGTTTTGAAAATTGACTGTTGCTAATGCTTAAGTTTTTCGCTATTTCACCATAAGCTGTTGAACCAAAGAGGGCTTTTGAGCGATTCCATTGCCCATATTTTTTTTCTAAACTCGATATAAATTGGGCAACTTGTTTCTCCATTGTTTATGTAAAAAGATGTAAAAAGTTCTATTTAAACTGTTTCACACAATTTAAGCAATAAAATTAACAATATATTTAGTAAATAAAAATATAGACAAAATGAAAAACTTTTTAATTTACTTTTTGTTTTTAGTAAGTGTTTTCACTTACGGACAAAATAAGATTTCCGGATCAGTAGCTGATCAGGAGGGAATATCACTTCCAGGTGCAACGATCATTATTCAAAACACAAATAAAGGAGTTTCAACTGATTTTGATGGCAATTTTGAAATTGAAGTTGATCAAGGCCAAGTGCTTGAGATCAGTTACATCGGTTATTTAACTCAGTATATTTCCGTTAGTGGACAAGATACCCTAAATGTAACTCTTCAGCCGGATAACCAACTGGATGAAGTGGTAGTTACTTCCTTGGGGTTTACCGAAAAAAGGGATCGGCAAGGATCAACTTATTCTGTTGTTAGTACCGGGGCGGTTCAAAGGTCTGGAGAAGCTACATTTGCAAACGCTTTAAGTGGTAAGGCTGCAGGTGTAAGTATCACAAGAACAAGTGGTGATCCAGGAGCTGGAAGTCGAATTCGTATACGTGGTGCGAATACTATTTTAGGAAGTAGTTCTCCTCTGATTATAGTGGATGGTTCACCTATGAATAGCGAAACTACTAAAATTGTAAACGGTGGAAGTTCGAATACTGGTGCTATTAATTTTGGTTCAAGATTGAATGATATTAACCCATCGGATATCGCTTCTGTACAGGTTTTGAAGGGAGCTTCTGCCGCTGCCCTTTGGGGAAGTAGAGCTGCAAATGGTGTAATTGTTATTACAACTAAACAAGGACAATCGGGAGATGCTAAAATTACATTTTCTTCAACCTATTCTTTTGATGAAATTTCAGAGCGTATCCCAAGACAAAACGTTTGGGGTCAAGGACAAAATGGAGCATATTCACCAACAAATGCAGAATCATGGGGTGATTATATCCCAGATCGTTCCGGTGGAGCAGATATTGTCGATACTACAGGCGGCTTTTTCACTTCGTCAAATGGGACTACCTATTATCCAATAACGACAAAGAATTCTCAAGAAACATTCATTGAAGAAAACTTTAATGCTGCATTTCAAACAGGAACGTTTTGGCAAAATGACTTAAACATAAGTGGTGGAAATGACAAAAACACCTATTTTTTTAGTCTTTCAAATATTCAGCAAGAAGGAATTATTCGTGGGTCTGATTACGACCGAACAAATATTCGGTTTAATTATAATGCAGAACTTAATGAGTGGATGAGTTTGTCCAACAAAGTTGCATATACTTATACAAACTCTAATTTGACTCAAGGAAATTCAAATGTGGGTGGTATTCAATTAGGCCATTTAAGAACACCCGCTGACTTTGACAATAGAGATTATATTGGAACCTATACCGATTCCTCAGGAGCAGAATTCCCAAGAAGGCATCGTTCTTACAGGAGGTATCTTGGTAATAATGAAAATCCAATATACAATAACCCTCTATGGACAACCAAAGAACAACTTTCTTTAAATCAAGTCAATAGAGTAATGCTAACCCCTCAACTTACAATTAAACCCAATGATTGGTTACAATTAATTGCGAGAGCTAATGTTGACTTTGCTGATGACCGAAGAACTTTCTTTTTCCCGAGAGGGAGTGCGGGTTCAGCAATAACCATAAATAGAAGGCTAGGGGAATATTTAGAAGATGAAATAGCTACACGTAATACCAATTTTGATTTTATTGGACGTGGAGAGTTTGATTTAACGGACAACATAAGTTTAATATCTACTGTTGGTTGGAGTTATAATGATAGAGTATACAATAGAAGTTCTGGGAGCGTATCTGACTTTCTAGTAAATGTAACCAAAGTAACAACTTCATTGAATGGCTCGCGAGAGGCATCTTCTTTTGAAAATGCTAAATCATTTAGTAGATCCAATAGAGGATATGCAATCTTTAATTTCGGAGTTGCTGATGAATTGTTTCTGAATCTAACGGGAGCTCTTGAAGCCTCGTCTACCGTGAATGATTCATTCTTTTACCCAGCAGTAGACCTTGCTTGGGATTTCACAAAAACTGCGTTAAGTTCGGATATTATTTCATTTGGAAAACTAAGAGCTTCATATGGAATTGTAGGTGTACAGCCATCACCTCACAGATTCGATACCTTAGCAGAAGGTGGCTTTTCTTACTCCAGCTACTCTGACCCGCTTTCAATTGACTCATTTGGTGGAGGATTTAGGTTAGATAACAATCTTGGAAATCCTAACTTGAAACCTGAATTGAAAACAGAATGGGAAATTGGAACTGATTTAAGATTTTTCGATAATAATGTAACGTTCTCATTTACGTATTACAATAATAAAATTGAGGACATTTTGTTAAATGTTAGTCTTTCTCCATCTTCAGGTTTCTCAACACAATATGGAAACTTTGGTGCGATGAAAAATCAAGGATATGAAATTGATTTAGGGTGGAATGCAATTCAAAGGGATGATCTAACTTTAAATGCAAGCCTTAACTGGTCTAAAAATCAAAACGAAGTAACTGACCTCTATGGTACAACCTTTGTAGACATGTCATCGGGCGCATCAGTTAAATCTGTTGCTATTGTTGGCTATCCTCTTGGTGCTTTGTTCGGTACAGGTTCACGAACTAATCCCGATGGAAGTTTTGATCTTGACCAAAACGGTTTTCCACAACTAACATCAGAATTTGTAGTCCTTGGAGATCCCAATCCAGATTGGAGAGGCGCTTTAGGAGTTAATTTAAGTTATAAAAAGTTTAACCTTAACCTTGTTGTGGAGCACTCTCATGGAGGAGAATTTGCACCGCGTACACTACATGTTCTCAAGCGTTTTGGAACAACAGAAGAAACGAGTAATAGGGTAACTTTAACAGAGCCATTAGTAAATGTTAAAGGGACTACTTTTCCAGCCGGGACAACTATTCGTGGAAATATAGAGGACTTTGGTGCTGGGAATGTTTTACTCGATGAGCAATGGTATCGCACAAGTATTGGAGGTGGATTTGGTGATAATCAAGCATATAATTTTTCAATATACGATGCAACTTGGACTAAGGTAAGAGAATTGTCTTTGAGCTATATCCTTGATTCTCCTAGTTTAAAGTCTAGGGTGGGACTTAGTAGTATTAGATTTACACTAACAGGTAGAAATCTAATCAATATAAATAACATTCCAGGTATTGACCCAGAAGTAAACCAATTTGGTACTGGGAATGCTCTCGGACTTGATTATTTTACTAATCCACAAACCAAATCAACACTTTTAGGTGTAACGTTTAATTTTTAAAATTATAAAAATGAAAAATATTTATAAATTTTTAGTTTTTTCATCTTTGATATTTACTGCATATTCTTGTGAAGATATCGTTGATGATATTAATGAAAACCCAAATGATTTAACTGTTTCCGACGTTGGAGAGAAACTATTTTTGACGGGTGGCCAACTAGCGAACATTCAACTTCAATGTGGCCACTTAAACCGTATAAGCGGAATGTACTCAGGACAACTAATTGGATTCGGAGCTTTATATTCAAATATCTATGGTTATAATTTTTCAACTGGTGAGTCAAACGATGAGTGGAGAGCGCTTTACGGGGGAGTTATGACTAATATGCGACATATTGTTGAAAACTCAAATAATGAATTACTTCGAGGAATTGCTTTAGTTATCCAAGGTCATGCATTTGGCACAGGAGCATCATTGTGGGGAGACATCCCTTTCTCTGAAGCTGGAAATTCAGAAATTGAAGATCCTATTTTTGATTCTCAAATTAGTGTGTATAGTTCTGCAATTGCACTTTTGGATCAAGGAATTACTACTTTAAGTGCTGCTTCTTCAGAACCCATTGATGAAGATATTTACTTTAAGGGTGATAAGAATAAATGGATTGCAGCAGCATACACCTTAAAAGCTCGCTTTTACCTTCATCAAAAAGACTATTTCAATGCACTATCAGCTGCTCAAAATGGGATTGCTTCTGCAGAGGGCGATATGAAATTCAAACCAGGAAATTCTGTTTCGGGTGATACAAATCTTTTTTGGACAATTCTTGCAGGTTCAAGATCAGGAGACCTTGGAAATAATTCAGATGATGGTACTGAAAGTTATTTACTTCAAATCCTAGATGCTTCTAACTCGCTTTCTCGAAATCATTCAAAAACAGATGAAACTGCGAGAAGAGCTTATTATATGATTGATGCAGCTGGAAGTGGAAATAATGGAATAATTCAAGAACGTGAACCTCAAAATATGGTTACCTTTTTTGAAAATAAACTTATCATGGCTGAGGCTGCAGGGAGATCTGGAGGAGTAGCTTCTGGACTGACCCATCTTAATGAAATGCGAGAATGGTTGAATAACGGTGGAAACCTTAATTCTTCTTTTATCGGGGAAACGTTCAAATATTCCCCCTTTGAAGTATCAGATTTTGATGCAGGTGGAATTGAAAACCTTGACAACATTAGCGCTGATGAAGCTTTTTTGCGTGAGGTAATTGAGGAACGATATGTATCTGGTTTCGGGATGCATATTCCTTACAATGATGCCCGTCGATTGCGTAAATCAGACAATGCAATTGCAGTACCCTTCGTAATGGTTGATGCAGACAATTCGCGCAGGGCAGAAAGAATGCCTTATGCTCAAAACGAGTTAAATTCGAATTCAAATGCACCAGATGAGGACCCTGGAATCTTTGCAAAAACAAGTGTTAATAAATAGTAAATTTAGTTTTTTAAAAGGGTTTGAAATTAATTTCAAACCCTTTTTTAATCATTGAAAATCTTTTCATTAAAGAAAGTAAATCAATTTAACTTAGTCATAAAATTATAGCTTACTAAAGTCTTTGTCTTCAATTTGGATTTTATTTGAACATCAATAATGTAACGTGATCCAAAATAGAGATAATAGCCTTTTAAGTGATCAAAATAATTTTGATTTTGTTTGAAAAATCAGAAAGAAAAACATTAATGAATTCAAAGAAAATAGGTCTTTTTTTAGGACCATTATTATTTGTTCTGTTCAGGTTATTTTTTAAATCAGAAGGGTTGTCAGATGAAGCCAATGCGGTTTTAGCATCAACAGTATGGATAGCTGTTTGGTGGATAACTGAGGCTATCCCAATTTCTGTTACTTCTCTCTTGCCAATAATTCTTTTTCCATTATCTGGGGCGTTATCTCTTACCGAAACTTCTTCTTCTTTTGGTCATCGTTTTGTTTTTCTGTATATGGGTGGGTTCATATTGGCACTTGCTATTGAAAAATGGAATTTACACAGACGCATTGCCCTGAATATTGTCAATCTTATTGGTACTGACGTTCGGAAAATCATTTTGGGTTTTATGATTGCAACTGCTTTTTTATCCATGTGGATATCCAATACCGCAACTGCTGTAATGATGTTGCCCATTGGGATTGCCATTACCAAACAAATGAAAGACTTAAAAAGCACCCCCGAGGACGAAAATTTAATTTTCAGCAAAGCTTTAATGTTGTCTATCGCCTTTAGCGCTTCCATCGGTGGAGTAGCTACCTTGATTGGAACACCCCCCAATCTGGTACTTGCAGGGATAGTTCAAGAATTATACAACATTGAAATTAGTTTTTTAAAATGGTTTGCTTTTGGGCTTCCTATTTCATTTATTTTACTCGCTTTTGCTTGGTATTACATAACCCGAATTGCTTTTTCATTCAAGCAAAACGAGTTTCAAGAAGGGAAAGAGGAAATTAAAAGACAACTCCAAGACTTGGGCTCTATGAGTTACGAAGAAAAAATTGTATTGAGTGTTTTTCTCCTCACGGGTACTGCTTGGATGACAAGAAGTTTTTTGTTGAACCCTTTCTTTCCCAATCTAGACGATTCCATCATTGCCTTGATTTCTGGGGTTAGTTTGTTTTTATTTAATGCAAGTAAAAAAAATAATGATGCAAAAATCATGCACTGGGAAGATGCTGTTAAATTACCTTGGGGAATATTACTCCTTTTTGGAGGTGGTTTGGCTATCGCAACGGGTTTTCAACATAGTGGGTTAGCTGGTTGGATCGCAGAAAATTTAACTCAACTAAATGAATATTCTTTATTTATCATTTTATTGGTTGTAATTACTACTGTAAATTTCTTAACAGAAATCACTTCTAATTTAGCAACCACTGCCATGTTACTTCCAATTTTAGCACCAACGGCTATTATACTTGGAGTTCATCCCTATATTCTTATGGTCGGTGCAACACTCGCTGCTTCTTGTGCTTTTATGCTCCCTGTAGCAACACCTCCAAACGCTGTTGTTTTTGGCTCTAATTATTTGAAAATATCAGATATGGTAAGGGTTGGTATATGGATGAATGTTATATCAATAATTATTATTTTTATAATGGTTTATTTCATTCTTCCTGTTTTATGGAACTTTAACGCATTTGAAAATCCTTTTAATTAATATCGTGTATGAATTTTTTAAAAACTGTAGTTGTTTTTTTCTTGTTTTCAAATTATTTAGCTTCTCAAGAACCAATAATTGAAAGTAAAGGCGCACAACCTAAAACAATTCTATTTATCGGAAATAGTTATCTATATTATGGTGACAGTGTACACAATCACTTCAGACGTATGGTTGAGGAATATTTTATTGGCTATGATTCTTCTTCTGTGAAATCTGCAACAATTGGGGGGGCAAGACTCAAACATCATAATGTTGAGCGATTGATAAAGGCTAAAGCAATTAGTTCAATTGAGAAATTTGATTTGGTTATCCTTCAGGGTGGGAGTGGAGAAACGCTTACGAGTGAAAGTAGAAAAGAATTTTCACAATTTGTAAAGAAACATGTACAAACAATAAGAGCAAATAATTCTCAAGCGGCTCTGTATATGACTCACGCATATGTTAAACCGCACAAAAAATTCATGGATAATCAAATTAAAATCATTGAGGAAACATACACAAAAGTTGGAAACGAGAATCAGGTTTTGGTGATACCTGTTGGGATCGCTTTTGATTTAGCATATCAAGAACAGCCCAGTATTAGATTGCACAAATTGGATGCATCACATCCAAGTCTTCTTGGAACATACCTTGCAGCATGCACAGTATTTTCAAGTATTTATGGTAAAACACCTGTCGGTCTCAAGTACAATTATTTTGGAGCAATTAATGAAAAGGATAAGAAGTTTCTACAAGAAATTGCTTACAAAGCAACTTCAATGTATTACAATAATTAATCTTTTTTCAATAAGAGTATCATCCTTTCATATGATCGAGAATCCAACATAAATTAAGGGTTGACAAATAAAGGTTTTTAAGGCATAAGTCATAGAGAATGTGTAACTCTTATATGGATTATTTATATATCAAAAATTGAATTAGATACTTTCAGTTTCTAAAAAATTAATTAAACAACAGTATCCTATTTATAAATTTAGGAGCCACATAAAAGGCAACTGCAAAAAAAGAAGTTCTGAAAGCACAAGGCTTACAGGACAGTAAAGTGGAGTCGGCGGGAGTCGAACCCGCGTCCAAACAAGCGATCAAAAAGCATTCTACAAGTTTAGATCTCGATTCATTTTCGAATTAGTCCTGACCGAAATCTGCCCAAACCAACCTTATCATCTTTATTGAAAAACACAACCGATGCTTTTGTGTTTCGATGTTGACTTTTATGGTGCCTCAATATAAATCGCCGTCAACAAGGGCTATTCAGAGACATCCAGCTTCCCAACCTAGTCAGGACTTGGCATTAACGTACTATAATTCTGTTAATTATGCAGCTAGAGCGTAGTTATTCTCGCCATTTAAAAATGTGAAAAATGAGATTTACGAGCTGTAATTCAGCGCTCGACTTGCTTACCTTTTCATGCGTCCTGCTGTCAAAACCAGACGACCCCATGAATTTTCAATGAACTTATTGAACGGCAAACTTACAAAGATTGAGCCAAACTCTACAGGTTTATATTTTTATTAATCAATTCCCTAAATACTTGATTAATATTCTATTAGTTTTCTCGCTCTAGTGATAATTAATAATATATTTGCACACGCTTAAAAAATGCTATGACAGCCATTAAAAATATTGCGATTATCGCGCATGTTGACCACGGAAAAACAACCTTAGTAGATAAAATTCTTCATCATTGTAATCTTTTTCGTAGTAATGAAACTACAGGAGACCTTATTTTAGATAATAATGACCTGGAACGTGAACGAGGGATTACGATCCTTTCAAAAAACGTTTCAGTAGTTTATAAAGAGGTTAAAATCAACATTATTGATACTCCAGGCCACGCCGATTTTGGCGGAGAAGTTGAACGTGTTTTGAATATGGCTGATGGTGTATTACTGCTAGTAGACGCTTTTGAAGGTCCGATGCCTCAGACTCGTTTTGTACTCAAAAAAGCAATTGATTTAAAATTAAAGCCCATTGTGGTAATCAATAAGGTGGATAAAGAAAACTGTACCCCTGAACTAGTCCACGAATCTGTTTTTGATTTAATGTTCGAATTAGGCGCCGAAGAATGGCAACTTGATTTTCCAACTGTTTATGGTTCTGCAAAGAACAATTGGATGAGTACGGATTGGAATCTGCAAACGGATTCAGTTGAGCCTCTTTTAGATATGGTATTGGAGCATGTCCCCAGTCCTGAGATTAAAGAAGGAAATACCCAAATGTTGATTACTTCTCTAGACTTTTCGTCTTTTACAGGAAGAATAGCGATTGGTCGTTTACAGCGGGGAAATCTTGAAAGTGGAATGCGAGTTAATCTCATCAAACGAGACGGTGAACAAATCGTTTCTAGGATTAAAGAACTTCACTTGTTTGATGGTCTTGGACGCAAAAAAGTAGATAGGGTTGAGGCAGGAGATTTATGTGCAGTAATTGGATTGGAAGGATTTGATATTGGAGATACCATTGCAGATATTGATGCACCAGAAGCATTGCCAACCATTGCTATTGACGAGCCTACCATGAGTATGCTTTTTACGATCAATGATTCTCCATTTTTTGGTCAAGAAGGGAAGTTCGTTACCTCTAGACATATTCGAGATCGTCTAGAAAAGGAGTTGGAGAAAAACTTAGCCATGCGACTGGAAACTACAGATAGTTCCGATAAATTTATTGTTTTTGGACGTGGTGTTTTACATTTATCTGTATTAATCGAAACCATGCGACGTGAGGGCTATGAACTACAAATAGGACAACCTCAAGTAATCATTAAAGAAATTGATGGGCAAAAAATGGAGCCCATGGAAGAGTTAACCATCGATCTGCCCGAGGAGGTTTCTGGAAGAGCGATTGAGATGGTGACTCTAAGAAAGGGAGAAATGGTGAGCATGAATCCAAAGGGTTCAAGAATGATTTGTGAGTTTGTAATCCCTTCCAGAGGAATTATCGGTTTACGAAATCAATTACTCACTGCTACTGCAGGTGAAGCCATCATGAATCACCGTTTTGTCGAGTTTAGCCCCTATAAAGGTGTAATTCCAGGACGTATCAATGGCTCTCTAATTTCAATGGAAAAAGGTTCAGCAATTCCTTATTCTTTAGATAAATTGCAAGAAAGAGGAAAATTCTTTGTTGCTCCCAATGAAGCTATTTACACAGGTCAAGTGATTGGGGAGAACAGTCGTCAAGATGACTTGGTTGTAAATGTGACCAAGACTAAAAAGCTTTCAAATGTGAGAGCTTCGGGATCTGACGACAAAGTTAAGTTAGCCCCACCTATCAAGTTTTCATTGGAGGAAGCACTAGAATACATTCAAAAAGATGAATATGTGGAAGTAACTCCTGATTCTCTACGTTTGCGAAAAGTATATTTAGATGAAAATGAGCGCAAACGCCAAAAAGGGTAGCCTTACTTTTTAGCAATTACTTCGTTTAGTTTTCCTTTATCGCATTGAAAAATCTTTCCAGGAAACTTCATGATCATATTATAATCATGAGTAGCCATAATGACACTCATGCCTTCGGCATGTAATTTTCGAAAAAGCTGCATGATTTCCTGACTCGTTTCAGGGTCTAAATTCCCAGTGGGCTCATCGGCAATAATGAGTTCAGGGTGATTAAGTAGTGCTCTCGCTATAGCTAAGCGCTGTTGCTCCCCTCCAGATAATTCAAAAGGAAATTTTTTTGTGTCTTCGGCTACATTCACCAGTTGCAAAACCTCTCTAACTCGAGCTTTAATTTCATCCTTTTTTTTCCAACCAGTAGCTTTTAAAACAAAAGTCAAGTTGTCAAAAATGGTTCGGTCGGGAAGAAGTTTAAAGTCTTGGAAAACTACTCCTAATTTCCTTCTGAGTAGGGGAATTTGTCTATCCTTAAGTTGCGTTAAATTATATCCAACAATGGAACCATTCCCAGAGGAGAGGTGCAAGTCTCCATAAAGGACTTTTAATAAACTACTTTTTCCACTTCCTGTTTTTCCAATTAAAAAAACAAACTCGCCCGCTTCTACATTAAAATTGATGTCCGAAAAAATGACATTCTTTTCATTGATAATGGTCACTTTGTCAAGGGCGACAACGGCATTTTTCATAGTTGAAGTAGTTTTGTGTTAAAGGTATGTTTTTTGATTTGTTCTTAAATATTTTGTTGATAAAATATACTTTTTCAATTGAGTTTAACGTTAGTAAGGTCACATGAATCTGCTACCTTTGTTATGATGTTTAAACTCTTGAAAGTCTACCGAATTAAATGGACTTTTGTCCTTTTGCTCCCTTCTTTTTTAGTGGGACAATTGTATGATTCACAAACCGTTCCCGAAAATGCGATTCATTATTTTGGTTTGGGTTATTTCCCTTCTTCTTGGCAGGCGAATCTTTTTATGAATGATGCTTACGTATCAAATGAATTAAAGCAGCGTATTGAGTTTAGTACACTTTCAAATGCCCTTCGATTGAATTATGTGGGAACAGAAAAAATGTTGGAGCAATTTAAAAAGGATTACCCCAACGCTCCTGAAACTAGAAGTATAGATTTTGATGTTGCGAATTATTATTTTAACAATGAAAAATACCGTTATGCATTAAAATGGTTCATGCGTGTTTCTGAAAATCAAGTCCCCAAGGTCAATCTTCCGGAATATAACTTTAATAAGGGGTATACATTATTTTCAGCAAAGCGATTCAAACAGGCAAAGCCCTATTTAGAAAAGGTTAAAAATAATAAAATCTTTGAGTCAGATGCACATTACTATCTAGGTCATATCGCATATCAATTGGAAGATTTTGATGAAGCCGAAGCACAATTTAGTAACATATCAAACCCAAGCCAAAAAGAGAATCTTTCTTATTTTCAAGCGGATATGAATTTCAGGCTAGGACGATTTGAACAAGCTATTGAACTTGGAAAAGCGGTCTTATTGAAAGTTTCTGGTGCTGAGATCTCTGAAATTTCAAAAATCATTGGAGAAAGTTACTTTAATTTAGAATTGTTTAAAGAAGCAGTGCCCTATTTGGAAGCATATCAAGGGAAAAAGGGCACTTGGGACAATATTGATTTCTATCAATTAGGATATGCATATTATATGCAGCAAAATTATGAAAAGGCAATTGGGCAGTTCAATAAAATAATTGGAAAGAAAAATGCTTTAGCCCAAAATGCGTATTATTATTTGGCAGATTGTTATTTAAAGACAAATCAAAAAGCTGCAGCTCAGAATGCATTTAAAAGTGCCTCAAGAATGAATTTTGACGCGCTTATTAAAGAAGATGCCCTACTTAATTATGCTAAGCTGAGTTATGAAATAGGCAATCCATATGAAGAGCCTCCCAAGGTTCTATTGGAGTTTATAAAAACCTTTCCAAAAAATGAACAAGCTGATCTTGTAGGAGAGTTATTAATCAATTCATACACTAAATCGGGTAATTATGCTGCGGCTCTTGAGATTTTAGAAGATGAAAGTGGGTATAAAAACAATGAAACGCTTCAGCTAGTTTTAGTACTTAAAGCAGTTGAGGACTTCAAAAAAGGATTGTTTTCCCAAAGCAGTGAAGTTTTTGAAAGAGCAATTAAGATTAAAGAAGACAAGTTATTGGAGGCTTACAGTTTGTATTGGCTTGGAAGATCCGAATATGAGCGAAACCGATTTGACAATGCCTTAGATGTTTTCAAAAGGTTTCAAAAGCACCCTAATAAAACGAATATAGAGTCGAATATTCGTTTGCCCTATGATATGGCCTACATTTATTTTAAACTCGGAGAGTATCCTTATGCCTTAAAATTTTTTAAGGAGTTCAATGCCGCTAATGATAGTTTTAATGCGTCCTATCAGCGAGATACTTTTTTGAGAATGGGAGATTGTGAGTTTGCCTTAAAGCAATATTGGCCTGCGATGGAGTTTTATAATACTGCAATTGCTTTAAACCCTCAAAGAGGAGCCTATGCTACTTTTCAAAAGGGGATGAGTTATGGTTTTGTCGATCGTAATCCGAAAAAAATCCAAACCTTAGTTGAATTGATCCAAACTTACACCAGAGATCCTTTATTGGATGATGCTATTTTTGAGTTGGCCTCTTCTTACAGTAGAGAGGGAAGTACAAATGAGGCTGTATCTTCTTATGATCTTTTATTAAGTAAGTATAAAAATAGTCCTTATATCCCCAGAGCAATTTTGAATAAAGGATTGATATTGTACAATCAAGAAAACTACGGAGAAGCCAAAGAATTGTTAGAGGATTTAGCAATCAAGTATAGACTTGATCCGGTGGCACAACAGGCTGTTCGTACCTTAAAAGAAATTGCTTTAGATCAAGCAGAGGTTAATGCTTTTACTCAATGGATAAGGGAACAAAACTTAAATACATTCACAGATATTGAACTTGAAAAAACTGCCTTTACGTCAGCTGAAAAACAATTTTTGGAAGGCAATTCCAATACTGCAGAAAAATTATTAAAAGAATATCTTGAGCTATATCCTCAGGGGACTTATGGGAATCCTGCACAGTTTTACTTGGCTGAGATTTATTTTGAAAAAGAAGACTTTGCTGAGGCATTCCCTTACTATAAGTCTATTGTTGAACAACAAGTTTCCAGTTATACAGAAAAGTCTCTGGTTCGAATTGTTTCCCTGCTTAAAAAAGAAGCACGTCTTTCTGAGGCAATAGGTTATTTAGAAAAATTAGATCAAATCGCTTCTTTTGAGGAAAACAAACGTTTTGCCAAACTGAATTTAATGCAGGCCTATTTTGTATCTAATCAATTTGAAAAAACTTTAGAGGTGTCTAGTGTGGTTTTGGAAATTAAAAATTTAGACACAAGTTTACAATGGGATGCAACATTGCTTAAAGCCCGCTCAGCAGTCATGTTAAAGGACAGTCTAGTGGCCGCTTCAGCCTATGAACAATTGGAGCAGGTATCTCAAAAGGAATATGCAGCAGAGGCACTCTTTTTTAAGGCCGATCACCTTTTAAAAACAAAACAGCATAAAGCATCCATTGAAATTATTGAGAAAATTGCAGGAGCAAGAGGACAGTCAGGAATATGGAATGCAAAGGCATTATTACTTTTAGCAAAAAATTATTACGCTCTACAGGATTCATTTCAAGCAATTTTTGTTTTGGAATCAATCATAGAGAATTTCAAAGCCTATTCAGAAATTACTGAGGAAGCACAACGTTTGCTTAAAATTTACAAAGCCTCTGCAGCAGAAGAGAATAGATCTATAACACAAGAAGATAATGAGAATTAGGATCACTATTATTGGATTTTTGATCTACTGTTTGGGTGCATTCTCCATTCAAGGACAGGAGACAGAGGAAGAGGCTTTAGGTACTCAAGAAGTATTGGTTGTAAAATCATATACCCCTAGTTTGTCTGATGCTTTCAAGATAAATTCAAGCCCAAGATCTCCAGACAGTTTGTCTTCCAAAGATAAAGTACTTGACTTTAAAATTAAATCGATTCCTGTTGTTTCAACTTTTGTACCCAACAAAGCAACCCCCTTGAAATTGCAGCGAAGAACCTCAAGCACTCCTTACAATAGCCTTTTTAATGGTGGATTTGGAGTTAAAAGCCAGCTTTTTCTGGATGTATCAAGTGTGATAGAATTGGATCGCACCCAGCGTTTTGGAATTAAAATTTATCGCGATGGTTTTGGAGGCAACCTCCCAAATCGTCTATTGACAAGTAATCAACAATTCAGTCGCTTTGGTATTCATCACAATTTGAGAAGTAATGATTATAATGCCAACACATTATTACAATTTGTTACTACTAAAAATAATTATTTTGGATTGTATGATAGAGAATGGGATAATTTATTGATCCGTACTATTGATCCCGAGGTTAAAAGAAATAAATTCAAAGTTAGAACCCATTGGAATTGGTATGATTTTGTGGTTAGAGGGATTGAATTTCAGGCAAATCTAACTTCGGATAACTTTAATACTTCAGAGCAGCAATTGGCATTAAAAGCTGACTTTGAACTTGAATTAGGTGATGGAAAGATATCAGCCATAACTGCTGTAAAAGGTTTGAATACTGTTTTTCAGGAAGCGTATTTTGGAAGAGGGACTCAAGAGGGATCTATGGGTGTCGGATCCATTGATTTGCATTGGCAAAACACTGCTAATGATTTTAAAATGAAACTTGGAGCAGGGATTGCTTATTCATCGGAGCGGGAGGGTTTTTCAAGCGAAATACTCTATTATCCGAAAATAGACCTTTCTTATCAGAAAAAAGGCCTAGTAATGGTTCCTTACTTCACTGCTCAAGGGGGGGTGAAATTGAATAGCTTTCATTCCCTCTCTTCGGTCAATCCATATCTGGCACCAACGACAACTTTGAAACCGACCTTTAGCAAGTATAACGCAACGCTTGGAGTGCGTTCCAGTTTATCTTCGATATTGAATTTTAATTTTGGACTTATTTTTGATCAGATAGAAAACTTCATGCTTTTTGAGCGCTTGCCTTTTGATATGGCGAACAACAATGATGCTTACCGACTTTCTAATGCATTTGAAAATAAGTATACCCATGTGGATTTGTATGGATTCAAAGCAGATATAAAAATTGATTTGGCTAAAAATAATTTTGTCCGATTTGGTACCCAATATCGATATTTCGATACATCGAGTAATCAAAGCCTTTGGAACCTGCCTTCGCTGGAAATGAATTGGGAAGGACAATTCAAGTGGAAGGATTACTTAACATTTACTTTTCAGGGAAGTCTTCTAGGTGACCGTATCGCAGCATATCGCCAAATATTTTTAACACAAGCGTCTGAAAATGTGACCTATCAAGATGAAAGTCTTCCGATGTTTATTAGCTCAACTTCTCATATTACGTATAAACTCTCCAATCAATTTGATATTTTTGTAAAATTAAAATTGAATTCTGAGGGAGTTCATGGAAGATGGGCATATTACAATGAGCCTTCTTTTCTTTTGTTAGCTGGAGTAACCTATAAGTTTGATTTTCAATATTGAATATAGAGTGTGATTTAGTTAGTTTCAACAATTGATTTTCATTATATTTGCCAGATTATTTTTACCACTATGAAGTACAATTTTGCCCACACTCACACTTTGATAATGAAAATTAAGCGTCCTATATTATTTACACTACTTCTTGCGATACTGGCAAGTTCTTGTCAGGAGAAAGTTGATTTACTAGTGCATAACGCGGTAGTTTATACTATGGATAATAAAGGAATTGTTGCCTCTTCATTTGTTGTGGATCAGGGTAAGTTCATTGCTGTGGGTGGTGAAGAATTACTAGAGAAGTACAGTGCAAAAAAGGTTTTGAATCTTCAAAATTTATCTGTCTATCCAGGTTTCATTGATTCTCATTGTCATTTTCTAAATCTGGGACTCAGTCTACAGCAAATTGATTTAAAAGGAACGCAAAGCTTTGAGGAGGTGATTACTCTTTTACAAGGTGCATCCAGGGAAAAGCAAATGGAAGTAATTCTAGGAAGAGGTTGGGATCAAAACGATTGGGAAGTAAAAGCCTTTCCTAAGAAAGAGCGTTTGGATGAATTGTTTCCCGACATTCCCGTTGCCTTACGCCGTATTGATGGACACGCATTATTAGTAAATCAAAAAGCACTTGATCTAGCCGGAATCACAGTAGATACAGAAATTGAAGGCGGAACCATAATCAAAGAAAATGGCAAATTAACAGGAGTTCTTGTGGATGCTCCAATGCAATTGGTATATGATGTTCTACCAGAACCATCGGTAGAGCAGAAAGTAAAAGCTTTACAGGATGCTGAAGAAATCAGCTTTGCCAACGGACTCACTACTGTCTCTGTTGCGGGAATGGATAAAGAGGATATTTTTTTAGTAGATAGCCTTCAGCAAAAAGGTCTTTTAACTATAAATGTGTATGCTATGATTTCAAATACGAAAGAGAACATGGAGTACTTTTTGGAAGCAGGCCCAATAAAAACAGATAAATTAACAGTCCGTTCTTTTAAAGTATATGCAGATGGGGCACTGGGATCTCGTGGAGCTGCATTGAAAAACCCCTACACAGACTTAAATTCTCATTACGGAAAATTCATCACATCAAAAGATTCAATCGAGAAATTAGCATATAAATTAGCAACAACTCCTTTTCAGATGAATACCCATGCGATTGGAGATGATGCCAATAAAGCTGTTCTTGATTCATATAGAAAAGCACTTGTTTTTTCCGATGATCCCAGATGGCGTGTAGAACATGCTCAGATCATTGATACAGCAGACATTAAACTATTTAATCGAAAAATTATTCCTTCAGTTCAACCAACGCATGCTACGAGTGACATGTACTGGGCTGAGGACCGTTTAGGTTCAAGCCGTTTAGAAGGAGCCTATGCAAACAAGGCATTATTAGATCAAGCAGGACGAATAGCTTTAGGTACTGATTTTCCTGTAGAAGAAGTAAATCCAATTAAAACTTTTTATGCGGCAGTAACGCGTATGGATCATGATTTTTTCCCTGAAGGAGGGTATTTATCACAAAACAAGTTGACTCGTAATGAAGCCTTAAAAGGAATGACGATTTGGGGTGCATATGCCAATTTTGAAGAAAATGAAAAGGGATCTATTGAGGTAGGGAAGAATGCTGATTTTGTAATGTTAGACAGAGATATTACTGAGGTCAGTCATAAGAATATCTCGAGAGCTAGAATTGTAGCGACTATCTTGGATGGTAATGTGGTTTATAGCAATCGATTCCATTAACAGACTTAATATATTTTACTAACACCTCTTTAATCTCATTAAAGATTAAATATATTATATTATTTAGCCTTTTTTACTTAAAAAATTAAACACAAATATCAATTTCAATATATATTTTTATTCAAATTTGTATTTTTGAAGAAAATTTATAATCATGTGTGGAATTGTATGTGCTTTTGATCTTAAGCAGCCAACAGCTGAGGTGCGTCCTCAAATTTTAGAAATGTCGAAGCGTCTTCGTCATCGCGGTCCTGATTGGAGTGGGATATACGATTGCAATAATGCTATCTTAGGTCATGAGCGTTTGGCTATTGTCGATCCAACATCTGGAAAGCAACCCTTGATAAGTCCTTCTGGAAAATTGATACTCGCTGCAAATGGAGAGATCTACAACCACCGTGAATTGAGAGCTCCTTATGAGTCAAGTTATGCCTTTAAAACACAATCGGACTGTGAGGTGATTTTAGCGCTTTATGAAAAAGAAGGAAAGGATTTTGTCAATCAATTGAATGGGATATTTGCTTTTGCAATTTATGACGAAGCGAAAGATGAATATTTTATCGCTAGAGATCATATGGGGATTATTCCTTTGTATATGGGATGGGATGTAAACGGAACATTTTTTGTAGCTTCAGAGTTGAAAGCATTAGAAGGAATTTGTTCAAAAATCGAATTATTTCCTCCCGGACACTATTTTCATAGCAAGGATGATGCGCCAACAAAATGGTACCAACCGGAGTGGACTGCATTTGATGATGTAAAGAACAACCCGACTTCCATTGAAGATTTGCACGATGCCCTTGCAGATGCTGTGCACAGGCAATTAATGAGTGATGTTCCATATGGAGTTTTACTCTCTGGGGGATTAGATTCCTCTATCACTTCAGCATTAGCAAAAAAGTTTGCTGCAAAGCGAGTTGAGTCTGATGATACACAGTCGGCATGGTGGCCACAATTGCATTCTTTCTCTGTAGGTTTAGAAGGTTCGCCTGATCTAGCTGCAGCTCAAAAAGTTGCAAAGCATATTGGTACCGTTCATCATGAAATTAAATTTACTATCCAAGAAGGTTTGGATGCAATACGAGAAGTCATTTATCATCTGGAAACTTATGATATCACAACAATTAGAGCGTCAACTCCTATGTTTCTTATGGCAAGAGCAATAAAGGCATTGGGTATAAAAATGGTGTTATCTGGCGAGGGTGCGGATGAATTGTTTGGAGGATATTTATACTTCCATAAAGCTCCCAATGCGCAAGAATTTCACGAAGAAACGGTTCGAAAGCTGGAAAAACTTCACCAATATGATTGTCTAAGAGCAAATAAATCTCTTGCGGCATGGGGAATTGAAGGACGTGTTCCTTTCTTAGACAAGGAGTTTATTGAAGTAGCTATGCGTTTAAATCCAAAAGACAAAATGATTACAGAGGAGAGAATGGAAAAATGGGTGCTTCGTAAAGCTTTCGAGGATTATTTACCTGAGAGTGTTGCATGGCGTCAAAAAGAGCAGTTTTCTGATGGAGTAGGGTATAGTTGGATTGATACCTTAAAAGAAGTTGTAGCAAGTGAGGTTACCGACGAGCAAATGGCAAATGCTCATTATCGTTTTCCTACTCAAACACCCCAAAACAAGGAGGAATTTTATTACCGTACGATTTTTGAATCTCATTTCCCCAGTGATGCTGCTGCTTTGAGCGTGCCTTCAGTACCCTCTGTAGCTTGTAGTACGCCTGTTGCATTAGCTTGGGATGCTGCCTTTCAAAATCAAAATGATCCCAGTGGAAGAGCGGTTGCCAAAGTACATGAAAAAAGCTACAATGAATAACCTCTGAATTCTATTTTATAATTCCAGATTCGGTACTTTTTTTTTACACATAAATGTTGATAACTTCATCACTATCGATGGGGGTTAAGATCGGTTATGACCTGCTGAATAGTTATATTTGTTAGTCGGCTAAAAAGAGCCTTTAAACGCACACTTATGAGTGAAGAAAATCAAAGCAAACAATATTCAGAAGATAGTATACAAGCCCTTGAAGGAATGGAGCATGTTCGCATGCGACCTTCGATGTACATTGGGGATATAGGAGTCCGAGGTCTACATCATTTAGTATACGAAGTTGTAGATAATTCAATTGATGAGGCTCTTGGAGGTTATTGTAATGAAATTGCAGTAACAATCAATGAGGATAATTCTATTACAACTAAAGATAATGGTCGTGGGATTCCTGTGGGAATTCATAAAAAAGAAGGTGTTTCAGCGCTTGAAGTTGTGATGACTAAAATTGGTGCTGGAGGAAAATTTGATAAAGATTCCTATAAAGTTTCCGGGGGTTTACACGGAGTAGGGGTTTCCTGTGTAAATGCACTTTCTGAGAGATTGACCGCTACTGTATACCGAGACGGAAAAATATGGGAGCAAACCTACGAAAGAGGAAAGGCATTAGATCCAGTTAAGAGTATTGGAGATTCAGATGAAACGGGGACACTAGTAACTTTCAAACCCGATGCTCAGATATTCACTCAGACCAGGGAATACAGCTATGACACCTTGTCTTTGAGAATGCGTGAACTGGCTTATTTGAATAAAGGAATAACCATCACAATTACGGATCGTCGTGAAACGGATGACGATGGAGAATTCAAAACAGAAACCTTTTTGTCTGAAAAAGGCTTAGTTGAATTTATCCATTTTTTAGATGAGTCACGAGAAGCGATTATTGGCGACGTGATTTCTATGGAAGGGGAGAAAAACGGAGTTCCTGTTGAAGTAGCGATGATTTACAATACTTCCTATTCCGAAAACCTACACTCTTATGTAAACAATATCAATACCCATGAAGGGGGTACTCACCTTGCAGGATTTAGACGTGGATTGACTTCAACGCTTAAAAAATATGCAGATAGCTCTGGCTTACTCGACAAACTCAAGTTTGAAATTGCTGGAGATGACTTTAGAGAGGGTTTAACTGCAATTATTTCTGTAAAAGTAGGAGAACCACAATTTGAGGGTCAGACCAAGACTAAACTAGGAAATAGAGAAGTTACTTCTGCTGTTTCTCAAGCAGTATCTGAAATGCTAGAGAATTATTTGGAAGAGAATCCTAATGATGCGAAAATCATTGTTCAGAAGGTTATTTTGGCTGCCCAAGCTAGACACGCAGCTAAAAAAGCACGAGAAATGGTGCAGCGAAAAACCGTCATGAGTGGGGGAGGTCTTCCAGGAAAATTATCTGATTGTTCTGAACAAGATCCAGCACTATGTGAGGTTTTTTTAGTTGAGGGTGATTCTGCGGGAGGTACAGCCAAGCAAGGACGTGACCGAAATTTTCAAGCTATCCTTCCTCTGCGCGGTAAAATTCTGAATGTTGAAAAAGCCATGCAACATAAGGTTTTTGAGAATGAAGAAATCAGAAATATTTACACTGCTTTAGGAGTTACTATTGGGACAGAAGAAGACAGTAAAGCCTTGAATTTAGAAAAATTACGCTATCACAAAGTTGTGATTATGTGTGATGCTGATGTTGATGGAAGTCATATTTCAACACTAATCTTGACCTTTTTCTTCCGATATATGCGAGAACTTATTGAATCTGGGTATATCTACATTGCCACACCTCCTCTTTATTTAGTTAAAAAAGGACAGAAAAAAGATTATGCATGGAGTGACGATCAGCGTGATCGTTTGATGCAGGAATTTGGATCTGGTTGCAGTGTCCAGCGTTATAAAGGTCTTGGAGAGATGAATGCAGAACAGTTGTGGGATACAACCATGAATCCACAAGAACGTACTTTAAGACGAGTTAATATTGACAATGGGGGAGAAGCAGATCGAGTGTTCTCGATGTTGATGGGAGATGAGGTGCCACCTCGAAGAGAGTTTATTGAAAAAAATGCGATCTACGCAAATATAGATGTATAATAATTTAAAAAATTAATAATGAAAGTTACCATAGTTGGAGCGGGAAATGTGGGTGCCTCTTGTGCAGAATATATTGCTCAAAAAAGAATTGCGAGTAAAGTTGTTTTACTGGATATTAAAGAGGGTTTTGCTGAAGGAAAAGCGCTAGATTTATTTCAAACATCCACTACCTTAGGATTTAATACTTCTATTAGTGGAGTAACTAATGATTACGCTGCTACTGCGGGAAGTGATGTAGTCGTAATTACCTCAGGAATTCCTCGTAAACCAGGAATGACAAGAGAAGAGTTAATCGGAATTAATGCTGGAATTGTACAGAGTGTATCTGAGAATGTTTTAACTCATTCCCCAAATACGATTATTGTTGTAGTGTCCAATCCTATGGATACCATGACCTATTTAGCATTAAAAGCGACTGGTCTTCCAAAGAATAGAATTATTGGAATGGGAGGCGCACTGGATAGTTCTCGATTCAAAACGTATTTATCACTTGCATTGGATAAACCTGCCAATGACATTCATGGAATGGTAATTGGAGGACATGGAGATACAACAATGATTCCTTTGACACGTTTGGCGAGTTACAATGGAGCTCCAGTTTCACATTACCTGGATCAACAGGCACTTGAAAAAGTGGCTGCTGACACTATGGTTGGGGGAGCAACGCTCACAAAACTCTTGGGAACTTCGGCTTGGTATGCTCCAGGAGCTTCTGTGGCATATTTGGTGGATAGCATTTTGAATGATCAAAAACGTATGATTCCTTGTTCTGTTTATCTAGAGGGGGAATACGGTCTAAATGATATCTGTATCGGTGTACCTTGTATCATTGGAGCAAATGGAGTTGAGTCAATCGTTGATGTTCAATTAAATGCTCAAGAGAAGCAATTGATGAGTGAAAGCGCTCAAAAAGTGTCTGCAATGAACGCTGCTTTAAGCGATATTCTCTAATTTACTCCTCTTCATATTCATTAATTCTCCATAGAGTTGTCAATTCTTTGGTTTAATCCTATATTTGCACGCCTTAATTGAGCTTAAATTATATTGAAATGCAAAACAATTCTTTAATTCGAGTTTTCGGTCTTTTATTTGCACTCGTAAGTATTTACCAACTCTCCTTTACATTCATCGCTAGTAATGTAGAAAAACAAGCAGACGCCTTTGCTGAACAATCTATTTCTGAAGATGTTGCTGACTATTTAGAAGTTCGTGACCAAAAAGCGGCTGCATATTTAGATTCCATAGGGAACAATAGTTTATATGGTTTTACAACCTATAACGATGCCAAAGATAAAGAGCTCAATAAGGGGCTTGACTTGAAAGGAGGTATCAACGTAATCCTTCAAATCTCGATTAGTGATATTTTAAGTGGATTGGCCGAGAATACACGAAACCCTATATTCAATAAAGCATTAGACGAAGCTGATGTGCTTCAGAAGTCAACAGATGAACCTTATATTGAATCTTTCTTTAAAGCTTTTGATGCGGTAAAAAGTGGAGAAAAATTAGCTTCTCCTGACATTTTTGCCAACAGAACCTTGAGCGACGAAATTAATTTTGAAATGACGGATCAAGAAACTCAAGTGGTGATTCGTAGAAAAATTGATGAATCCATTGTTTCTGCCTTTGAAGTCTTGCGAAAACGTATCGATAAATTTGGAGTAACACAACCCAACATTCAACGTTTGGGTACTTCTGGTAGAATTCTTGTTGAATTACCCGGTGCAAAAGATGTGGAACGTGTTCAAAATCTATTGCAAAGTACGGCTCAATTAGAGTTTTGGGAAACGTATAAAAATGAGGAGTTAATTAGCTTCTTGATTGAAGCCAATGCTCTTCTGAAGACTAAAGAAGATCAATCCACCCTGGCTGTGGAAGAGGAAAAAGACGATGTATCAGAAATTGATGATTTATTAGCTGATGTTTCGGCCCAAGATTCAATCTCAACTTCCACTTCAAACCCTATTTTAGACCGAATTGTTGGTCAAGGTTTTCAAGGGGGCCCAGTTTTGGCCCAGTTTGCTTCACGCGACAGTGAGTTGATTTTAGATTACCTTAACCAACCTGACGTAAGAAAACTTTTACCTTCACAATATCGCTATATCCGTTTTGCTTGGGGTAAACCTCTAACCAATAGTGATGTAGTAGAACTCTACGCATTAAAATCGAATCGCGACAACCAAGCTCCTTTGAGTGGAGGTGTAGTTGTGGATGCTTTACAGACCTATGATCAAGTAGGGAATGCAGCAGTTTCCATGCAAATGGACTCTAGAGGTGCACGAATATGGGAAGCCATGACCGGAAAGGCATACAAAGAGGCCAGTAATATTGCAATCGTTTTAGATAATATTGTTTATTCTGCACCGGGGGTGTCTAGTGGTGCTATTGCAGGGGGACGCTCAGAAATTACAGGAAACTTTACATTAAATGAAGCGATTGATTTGGCTAATGTGTTGCGTGCAGGAAAACTTCCCGCCTCAGCAGAAATCATTCAATCCGAAATTGTTGGCCCCTCACTTGGTCAAGAAGCTATTGAAGCTGGAGTATATTCTTTCATTATCGCACTATTATTTGTTTTGGGATGGATGATTTTCTATTACGGTAGTTCAGGATTGTATGCAGATATTGCTTTAATTTTAAACATCCTACTCATCTTTGGTATTTTAGCTGGACTTGGAGCAGTACTTACGCTTCCTGGTATTGCTGGGATTGTTTTAACGATTGGAATTTCTGTAGATGCTAACGTACTTATTTTTGAGCGAGTTCGAGAAGAACTCGGTAAAGGAAAGGGAATACGTAAAGCCATTGCAGATGGATTTAACAATGCACTTTCATCCATTTTAGATGCCAATATTACTACGGGACTTACAGCTTTGATTCTCTTTATTTTTGGTACTGGTCCTATTAAAGGTTTTGCAACAACCTTATTGATAGGTATTGGAACTTCATTGTTTACAGCTATTTTTATTACTCGAATTTTAGTTGACGCACGAAATGAGAAAGGAAAAGATGTTTCTTTTTCAACAAAAGCCACCAAGGGCTTGTTATCCAATATCAGTATTTCTTTTCTACAAAGAAGAAAAGTAGCTTATATCATTTCTTCTATATTGATTGTTATAAGTTTAGCTTCTTTAACTTTTCAAGGCTTAAATCAAGGTGTTGACTTTTTGGGAGGTAGATCTTACACGATTCGATTTGAACAGGCTGTTAATCCAACTGAAATTAGTTCTATTTTGACCAGTGAATTTGGCAGTGCTGAAGCAAAAACCTACGGAGAGGAAAATCAATTGAAAATTACTACCAAATACAAGGTAGATGTGGAGGGCATTGAAGTTGATGAAGAGATTCAGAATAAACTTTTCGCCGCCTTACAGCCTTATTTACCTGATGGTATGTCGTATGACAACTTTATCAATGGAAGTTCTCAAAAGGAAATAGGAATTATGTCATCCATCAAAGTGGGTCCAACCATCGCTGATGATATCAAGAATAATTCATTTTTAGCAGTTATTGGGTCGTTGATTGTAGTTTTCTTGTACATTCTTTTACGATTCCAAAAGTGGCAATTTTCTTTAGGTGCTGTTGCTGCAGTTTTCCATGATGTTTTGATTGTATTAGGTATATTTTCAATTACCTATACCTTTATGCCTTTCAGTATGGAAATCAACCAAGCTTTTATTGCTGCAATACTAACCGTAATTGGATATTCTTTAAATGATACGGTAGTTGTATTTGATCGTATTCGTGAATTTTTAGCAGAGCATACTAAATGGGAGTTTGATACTACTGTAAATGCAGCTTTGAACAGCACGCTAAGTAGAACATTGAACACCTCTTTGACTACCTTAATAGTATTATTAGCAATTTTTATTTTTGGGGGAGAATCTATCCGAGGGTTTATGTTTGCTCTTATTATTGGGGTGTTAGTTGGAACTTACTCCTCTGTATTTATCGCAACTCCAGTAATGTTCGATACGCAAAGAAAGAAAGCGATAGAAAAAGAATAAGCAGTATTCATTCTTTAAACAAAAAAGCCAAATCATTTGATTTGGCTTTTTTGTTTAATATCCTTTTTTCTTGGCATTTTTGATATGGGCTAGATGATGCTCTCCATGCCAAGCATAAATTAAAATTGTTGTGTTTAAGGGATAGTGTTTTTCTCGTTCTGGGTGGAGGTATTTTTTAGATAATTCCATTTCAGAAAGTGAGTTTAAGAAAAGAGTCCACCGTTTATGTAATGCGCTAATCAGGTCTAAACTGTATGATAAATCAGTATGGGTAGCATCGGGTAGCTCTGCCCAATTGGCTTCTTGGTAATCTTTAATAGATGGGGTATCCTCTAATATAGCATGTTTGAAACGCAAATAGGAATGCATGTGACTGTCTGCTAAATGATGAACTACTTGAGCAATAGTCCAACCCTCTGGACGGTAGCGATTTTGTAATACTTCTTCTGGGATATCAGCAACAGCTTTTCTAAGCTTTTCAGGAAACTCTTCAAGTTTGGTAATACCTTTTTTTATTTCAGCTTTAGTAGGGTTTTTCGTCCACTCAAATTTTCCAATAGGGTAGGTTATTTTAAACAAGTCATTTTTATTCATAATTTGGTGTATTTAATGTTCATTCCTTTTGCTAATTGATATTGTTTGCTTTGACCTGCAACTAGTTCTAAAACATACTTTGCAGGAACCAATGAAGGGATACTAGAGAGGTCATTTGGTATTGAATTTTCATGAATATGAACAATCTCAAGGGTTTCGTTAAGAAAGATAAGATCAAGCGCTATAGGGGTGTTTTTCATGTAAAATGACCGCTGGGCACTCTCCTCAAAGATAAAAAGCATTCCTTGATGGGAAGCCATTTCTGTTCTGTACATTAGCCCTGTTTGTCTTTTATATGGAGTGTCTGCAAATTCAATATCATAGGTAACAAGGGTTTCTCCTTTTGTGTCTAAAATTTTTAGTTGCGCCTCTTTCTTGAACCCAATTGGAGCTTCTTTTATTTTCTTGGGAGCCTGAGTGCATGAAGAAAAAAAAGGATTGAAGCTGATGAGTAATACAAGAACTCTAAACTTCACTTGAGATAGTATTTGTTTTTCGGAACATTAGAAAAAGTCCAAGTAAGATTAAAGGAATACTTAACCATTGTCCAGTTGAAAGAACGGGAAAGTACTCTTCGAAGCCCCCTTGACTTTCTTTAAGAAATTCGACTAAAAACCGAATGATGAACATACTAGTAAAAAAGACGCCCAATAAATATCCTGGTTTCTCTTTTTTAGGAGTTTTATAGACCTGCTTGAGAATGAAAAACAAAACGAGATATCCTAAGGCTTCATATAATTGTGCAGGATGTCTGGGAGCATTTTCACCACGATTTAAAAAAACAACACCAAAATTGGATCCAGAATATTTACCTACAATTTCAGAATTAAAGAAATTTCCAATTCTAACAAAACTAGCTCCAACTGCAACGGGAATAGTAACTCTGTCAATAATCCAAGAGAGGGGCTTGAACTTGAATTTTCTTCTATATAGATAAAGTCCAATGAGCGAACCAATGACTGCCCCGTGACTTGCTAACCCTCTAAAGCCGGTAAAAGTATAGCCGGTAGGGGTGTCTCTGATGGGAAGTAATATTTCAATTAAATGATCCTGATAATAGTCCCAACTGTAAAAAAATACATCTCCCAATCGAGCACCCAAAAGAATCGAAATAATCATATAGACAAAAAGGGATTCTAGATACTCTAAAGGAATTTTCTCTTGATCATATATTTTTTTCATGAGATAGTATCCAAGCCCAAATGCCATAATGAACATTAAGCTATAGTAATGGATTCCAAAGCTTCCTATTTTAATGAGTGTTTCGCTAGGAGCCCAATCAATTTTTGAGAGAAACATAAGTGCTTATTTTATCTAGGTAAATGTAATTAAATTCAAGGCGATAGGAAATTATTCCTCAAGGAATTGGGTCATATCCTGATCCTCCCCATGGGTGACATTTAGAAATACGTTTGACCCCCAGCCAACCTCCTTTAAATAAACCATGTTTTTTCAATGCTTCAAGGGTATATTGCGAGCAGGTAGGTTGATATCTACAACTTGGAGGGAGTAGGGGAGATAAAAAAGATTGATACCCTTTTATTAATAAAACAAAGGGATAAATTAAAATCTTTTTCAAAGCGTAAATTATTAATTTATTTTAAATGTGCTCCCCTCTGAAGTATCGTTGATTTGAATGTTTAAGTTCGATAAAGAATCTCGAATTAAATCTGAAGTTTGAAAATCTTTTGCGGCTCGCGCATTGTTTCGTAATTCAACAATGAGTTGTAATGCACCTTCTAATTGTTCGTTTCCATTTTCTCCCTGCTTTTTGTTTGTGTTTAGTAAACCTAAAACATCAAAAAAGAAGACATTCATGAGTTTAGATAAGCCTGCTAAATCCGTTTTACTTATTTGTTGAAGACCATTCGAAACGGCATTGATATATTTTACAGCATCAAAAAGATGAGCAATAAGAAGCGGGCTATTAAAGTCGTCGTTCATTGCAGCATAACATTTATTTTGCCATACAGTAATATCAAAATCTGAACTTTCAGGACTAGTAGGAAGCGCTTCTAATTTAGAAATTCCTTCTTGCAATCGATGAAATCCTTTTTCTGAGGCTTCCAAAGCAGTTTCACTCAAATCGACAATACTACGATAGTGCGCTTGTAGCATAAAAAAGCGAACAGCCATAGGGGAAAAGGCCTTTTTAAAAATGCTATTTTCACCACTAAACATTTCTCCAGGTAAAATATTATTCCCGGTGGATTTTGCCATTTTCTTCCCATTAAGGGTAAGCATATTAGCATGAAGCCAGTAGTTGACAGGAGCTTTTTTGTTTATCGACTCAGCCTGAGCAATTTCGCACTCATGGTGAGGAAATTTCAAGTCCATTCCTCCTCCATGGATATCAAACTGTTTTCCTAGATATTTGGTGCTCATTGCTGTACACTCTAGATGCCATCCAGGAAAACCCTCACTCCATGGGGAGGGCCAGCGCATAATATGAACTGGTTCTGCTTTTTTCCACAAAGCAAAATCCTGAGGATTTTTCTTGTCGCTTTGCCCATCTAATGTTCTTGTATTATGAATTAAATCTTCAATTTTTCTTCCACTTAGCTTACCATAAGGAATGTCATTATTAAACTTAATAACATCAAAATAAACTGAACCGTTTATCTCATAGGCATAACCTTGCGCCATGATTTCTTTGATTAATTCAATTTGCTCCACAATATGTCCTGTGGCTGTGGGTTCAATACTTGGCGCAAGTGCATTGAATTCAGCCATGGTGTCACGAAAATCTAAAGTATAGCGTTGAACCACTTCCATGGGCTCAATCGATTCTAGACGTGCTTTTTTTGCAATTCTATCTTCTCCTTCATCAGCATCGTTCTCTAAATGTCCTGCATCGGTAATGTTTCGTACGTAACGAACTTTATAGCCTAAGTGTTTTAAATACCTGAAAATTAAATCAAACGAGATAAAAGTTCTACAATTTCCTAGATGGACATTGCTGTATACGGTGGGTCCACAAACATACATCCCAACGTTGTTAGGCAATATGGATTTAAAAATCTCTTTTTTTCCATTTAGTGAATTATATACAACTAATGTGGTGTCCATTAAAAATCTGTATCTAATTTGAGATAATCTAAAAATTCTCTTTTTTTGTCTTCATTTTTAAAAACGCCACCAAAATCACTAGTTACAGTACTACTCGCTGTGTCACTTATTCCTCTTGAATTTACACAGAGGTGTTTAGCATCAATCACACAAGCTACATCTTGGGTGCCGAGAACCTCTTGAAGTTCTTGAACAATCTGGAGCGTTAAGCGTTCTTGAACTTGTGGACGCTTAGCATAATAATCAACAATACGATTCATTTTGGAAAGCCCAACTACAGTCCCATTAGAAACATATGCTACGTGAGCCTTACCTACAATAGGAAGTAAATGATGTTCACAGGTAGAATATAGGGTAATGTTTTTTTCCACCAACATTTCTCCGTATTTATAGGAATTGTCAAAAGTGGATGCTTTTGGTTTTTTATCGGGATGAAGTCCTCCAAAAATTTCATTCACAAACATCTTGGCAACTCGAAGGGGAGTCCCTTTTAAACTGTCGTCTGTTAGATCCATCCCTAATGTATCGAGGATAGAATGGACGTGTTCTTGAATCAGTAGTATTTTTTCAGGATCACTTTTGTCAAAAGCATTATCTTTTAAAGGAGTTTTAGCATTAGTAGAGAAATGGTCTTCTCCTTCTTGCAAACTAGTGTCAGTGATTGATTTTTCGATTTTCATAGGTAATAAATGCCTACAAATATACTCAATTTCTGAAGGAAATAAAGCCTATCAAATAGATCAAAGTTTAAAGTTGTAGCTGATACTTACTTGAGTGAGTTTTTGGTTTAAGGAATACGTGTCAGTAAGTCCCTCTGAAAATAGCTCGAATTGTTTGTTTTGCTCAAAATTGATTAAAGAAACTGCGAGGCTACTGGATCCAAAATCAATTCCTAACCCGAAAGTCAACGCCATGGTGTTTGTGTTGGTATTCTTTTGTGCTGCATTTTGATTTAAAATACCCGCTCTAAAGCTAAGGTCATTGAGACGATATTCACCACCTATTTTGAAAGTTGTTACCCCATTAAATCTTGATTCAACTTTTTCTGTAACTTCGGTAAGATAAGTACTTCCAAAATCATTATTTAATCGAGTATTAGCTAAATTTTGAGTACTGTAGTCAAAGGAAATCAATCCCTTGGATCCAAATATATAAGCAAAACTTAAGGTTGTTTTAGATGGGATTCTAATTTGGTATTCATCATATAAGTTAGTAATATTTGGACTTATTTCTTCCCTAATATCGATATCTCCTTCATAGTGAAATGCACTGATACTTTGCCTTGTTTCATCAACAAGTGTGAGCCATTGAGGACTGTCATAAGTCGCCCCGAGTCGAATGTTTTTTATTTTATAAATAGCGCCAAATTGAGCTGATATTCCTTCACCAAAACTTAGAAGTTCATTTTCAAAATTAATATTGTAGGTTGTGGAATTTTCAGAATGATTGGTTTCAAATAAATTTTGAGCATTATTTAAATAGAGTTTATGAAAATTTATATTGACTCCTAGATGAAAAATATCCTTGTACAATCCACTTAAGTTCAAGCTTGTCTTTCTATGCCAACCTGAATTGATAATATCAATTTTGTGGTTAACAGTGTTATATAATACATTGGAACGGTAAGTTGAGTTTTCGTCTGTGTCATTTGTAGGATCTATAATATAACCTTGATAGCCTAAAAAAGCTTGTTGTGCCGCAAAACCTTGTTCATCTCCTAATACTCGATAGACATCATCTGTAGTTTCATCATCATAAAGAGGTAGATTTTTAAAGGCTAGACCATCCGCATAATAAAGAAAATATTGATCAATCCCCCCCGGGTTAGTGCCCTGAACAACTGCATTTTGATTGAACTGTATGATTTTATGTAGATTAAAACCCACACTCACTCTTGACCATGGACTGTCGGAGTTCGTATTGTTAAAGACAAAAACCCCTCCTAAATGATCCAGTCGAACATCTTCATTTTCTGAACTCCCTTGTGAATTAAAATATGAACTTTCAGTGAGCTTATTTTTATAATTTAAAGAAGCGCCCAATTCAGAATGTAAAAAAACGGAAGAGCTTGCAGGATTAAAACTAATTGCAGTTAAATCCCCTCCTAATGCCCCAAAGGCTCCTGCCATTGAAGTGTAGCGTGCCGAACCGTTTAGCTCGGTAGACACAAACCGATTCACGTCGTTAACAGTCTGTGATACAGATAGTTGCGATATTAATATAGCTATAAGAGTGTAGATGGTGATTCGCATAGTAAGAAAAATTTTATGAATTAGTTTCTTCGTCCACTAGAAGATCCTCTTACGGCACTAGAACTTCTGGAGGAGCCACTTCTGCTACCAGAACTAAAGGATCTTGAGGGACTACTATAACTTCTTGAACTAGAGGGAGTGCTATAACTATTAGATCTATTCTGAGTTGAATTTCTACTCGTTTGATTGTAGTTATTGTTGTTGTATTGTCTTTTCGTTTTAGGACGTGTCACAGATTTATTTCTTGATTCTGCGGATCTAGTTCTTGGATTTGTTCTGTTACTTCTATTTCTTACCGTGGGTGAATATCTTGATTGAGAAAAACGACCAGTATTACTTTTTACAGATTTATTGGGATTGGTAGTGCTACTTCTTGAGACACCCGTAGTTCCTGAATTTATGCCTTTGACAGCAGGCCTTGCAGTAATGGAACCTCCAGAATTTTTAACGCCCAATCTAGTACTGCCAAGTACAAGGTTTCTTCCAAGAGCATTATACCTTCTACCAACGTTAACACGGTTCAACGTATTTTTAATGTCCTCTTGATTTGATTTTGATTGGCGATTTCGTTTTGATTTGGAATCTCTCACAGAAGAGCCATAATTTTTTTCACCTCTTCCTGATTTAATGCGAGCAACTGTGCTGTTGTAATTTCTATTGTTGTAATTGTTAAATCGATTTCCATATCGGTTTGCAAATCTATTTCTATTCCATCGGTTGTATCGATTCCATGGATTGCTAAAGCCGTTGTAATAAGGATGGTAAAACCCACCATAACTAAAGGGACTATAGAAAGAATTGAAACCTCCCCAATAGCCAGCAAAACCCCATCCATAAGGATTGAAAAATGGGTCATAAAATCTTCCATAACCGAAGCGATTTCCATAATAGTTATTCCAAAATGGGGAATAATTAAATGCAAAACCAGAAAGCCCCCAGAGATAATTAGGAGTGTTGTTAACTACTATAATTTCAGTCTGAGCAGTTTCCCCTCCCCAAGGAATTTGAGTGTACCCACTGTCTCCCGTATTTGTTTGATATTGCTCTGTAGTGCTGTAGCTTTCAGTATCAGTAAAGTAAGTGTCATCATTATTGACAGGCACATTGTTATCTGCAATATCTTTAAAGTATTGACTGTAGTAATCGTTATTGTTTTCCACTTGCGGAACGCGTTGTTCGCGATTGGATTGGGATGCGTAAATAGCGTCAGCATTAAAATAGGATGCGCTTTTAAAACTACCACAGCTAAAAAGAATTATACTTACAGCAAAAACTAATATTAAATTTTTAATTTTTTGAAAAGATAAGTTTGCATTCATAATCATTCGCTTTAGAGATGTGGATCAAAAAGTTTAGTTTTGTATCACAAAAATTATATCAAACAAATATAGGCAAATTCTATGCCACGTTTTTATGGCCAATAAATTAACATCAAGAAGTATCGATTATTCCAAGTGGTATAACGAAATTGTTGTCAATGCCGATCTGGCAGAAAATTCAGCAGTCCGAGGCTGTATGATTATCAAGCCCTATGGCTACGCAATTTGGGAAAAAATGCAGGCGGAGCTGGACACAATGTTCAAGGATACAGGACATGAGAATGCTTACTTTCCCCTTTTTGTTCCCAAGAGTTTATTTGAGGCAGAAGAGAAAAATGCTGAAGGATTTGCAAAAGAATGTGCAGTCGTCACCCATTATCGTCTAAAGAATGATGAAAGTAATCCAGGAAAACTTATTGTTGATCCTAATGCTAAATTGGAAGAAGAGCTTGTTGTAAGGCCAACAAGTGAGGCTGTTATTTGGAATACCTATAAAACTTGGATTCAATCCTACAGAGATTTGCCAATTTTAATCAACCAATGGGCTAATGTGGTTCGTTGGGAAATGAGAACGCGTTTGTTTTTGCGTACGGCAGAATTTTTATGGCAAGAAGGGCATACCGCTCATGCAACCCAAGCAGAAGCAATGGCAGAAGCAAAACAAATGAATCAGGTATATGCAGATTTTGTTGAAAATTATATGGCCATTCCCGTGATACAGGGAATTAAAACAGAGAGTGAGCGATTTGCAGGGGCGGTAGAGACTTTTTGTATCGAGGCACTTATGCAAGATGGTAAAGCATTACAAGCGGGGACTTCTCACTTTTTAGGACAAAATTTTTCAAAAGCTTTTGATGTAAAATACGCCACTGCAGATGGAGGTCTAGAATATGTTTGGGCCACTTCCTGGGGAGTTTCAACACGTCTAATAGGGGCTTTAATTATGACCCATAGTGACGACAATGGTCTGGTTTTACCTCCTAACTTGGCTCCGATACAAGTTGTTATTATCCCAATTTACCGGGGGGAAGAGCAACAAAAAGAAGTCGCACTTACTGCCAATAAAATTAAGAAACAACTGGAGCAAAAAAATATTCGCGTAAAATTTGATAATCGAGATAAATTTAAGCCTGGATTCAAATTTAACGAGTATGAATTGAAAGGAGTTCCCTTGCGTATTGCCATAGGTCCAAAAGATTTAGAAAATGGAACGGTTGAAATTGCACGTCGTGATACCCTATCAAAATCCATAGTAACTCAAGATGAAATTACTCAATATGTATCCTCACAACTGAGTCAGATTCAAAGTGATTTGTTTGAGAAAGCTAAAGCCTTTAGGTCTGAAAATATTACTGTAGTGGATGATTTTGCAACTTTTCAAGAGGTTATTAATGGCAAAGGAGGATTTGTGTCTGCACATTGGGATGGCACAAACGAATCTGAAGAAGCCATAAAAAAAGCGACTAAAGCAACCATACGTTGTATACCTTTAGATAATGAAAAGGAAGATGGAGTTTGTGTCTATTCAGGAAAACCCTCTCAGCAAAGAGTGCTCTTTGCAAAATCCTATTGATTTATAAATTTTTTAGAAAGGTGGTTTTTTCTTCATTAAAATCGTTGTAAAAGAGCTCTTTTGTTGTATTCTCAAATTTAAAACTTGTGCTACTCACAGTTTTAATCCCTGCATTTTTTATGAGAAAAACACTACTGTTTAGGGGTTGTGATAACGATTTGTGAAATTTTAAAATCGAATTCGAGGAATTCAATTGGCCTAATTCTTTTTCAAATAGAGCTCTTATTTTTTTATTTTCTATTGGAGAATAGAGTGTATTAGAGCACCAGATTTTGGGTTGTTTTGGATCATTTTTTTTTACACTTATTATTTCCCCGTCCCAGGAATATTCTTTAAAAATAGGTAATGAACCAAAAGTGAGCGTCAGCAAAACAAAGGGAGCTGTATTTTCTAATTCTACTGTATTTAATTTTAGTTTCTCTGGGATGAAAGTTTGAAGAAGGAGCTTACCTCTACTTTGGTTATATTCTTTAATTTTATTTTTACCTGTTGCATTTAGAATGCAAGCTATTTTTTTTTCACTACTGTTTAAAGCAAACCAAGTTCCTCCTTTTTCAAGATCTTTTGGATACACTAAAGTATCATTATTGTGAATGTATTTTTTAGGAGGAACCGTTAGTCGATGATGATTTTCGTCTCTATTGCTAGTGAGAATAAAACCTTTTTTAAGCGGAATATAACTTACGACACACATTGATTTCTGTAGTTTTGAGTGGAAAATGCAACTCCAAAGTTATCATGAATTAAATGAGCTATTCCCTGATCAATCAAGGCTATTTTAATCAAACTTTGATGGTGAATGCCATGATCCATGCAATAATTCAGTTCTCGAAAGAAAGTGGTTTTAATTGCGTTTTCATCTTCCTCCTCATTTTCATGTACACTTCTCATTATTAGATTTGTATCATCTTTATTTTCAAGTTTATTTAAAAAATCAAAAACAAAATCCACAGCTTCTATTCCTTTTTTTTTATTTGTTTCAAGCTCTTTGTTTCGTTCTCTCAAGTCATAATTAATGGTGGTATTTTTATGTTGCTGTAAGCAGCACAGATAAAATTCAATAATGTGTCTAAAGTGTTCTCCAATCGAGGCTCCAGAAAGGATCTCATTTTTTTTTACAAATGCATCTGCGTCAATTTTTTGTAATAATGTCTTTATGTCGTTCAATACTATTTTGTGAGGGTTTATATTCATGATTTAAGAATTAGGGGCGGGTGTTTTTTATTTGAAAGTTCAATGACACCTTTCATAAATTGGATTAAAGATTGGGGTTGTTTTTTTTCTTTTAATTTTTGTTGACTGAGTTCAAAAATAATCTTCATTTGATAGAAAATGTCTTTTTGCGCTTTCCAATAGGAATAGTTGGGGTCATAGATATGGATCGGTTCTGAATTTACTCCATTGACCTCCATCACTTTAATGCCATTTTGATCACTAAAAGCATCCCAATTTTTTATTTTTAAATCAAAACGGCCGTAATCAAAATCAGGAATGGATTCAGCAGTTTGCGCAATCCAATTCAGCATTTCTGGACTAAATTTCCACCTTGCATCAAGAAAGATAGTTCCTTTGTTATGATTTCCTATAGGTTCAATTAATAGCTTCTCGCCTATGGGAAGGATAGAATTCCAGTAGGTTTTAAATCGAGTTTGAATAATTTTTTCACGATGGTTTACCCTGTGATTATCATGAACTAATTTTTTGAGGGTGTCTTTTCCGTTTCCTTCAATTTCACAAAAAGATTTTTCACCAATAGAGCTAATGTTAGGTTTTCCTTCTGTGTCCCAATAAAATAAAATACCTAATTCAATGGGGTAATCAATGAATTCTTGAATCAATAAAGTGTCATTATTTTTATATTGCTTGAGGTAGTGAGCAAGCATGTCAATAGACTCTAATTTTTCAACCCCCTTTCCACGTTCGCCCAAATCAGGCTTGATAATTAAAGGGAAATCCAATTGTTTTAATTGCAATAGTTTCTTTATTTCTGAAAATGAGGTTGTTTTGGAAATGGCCAAAGTAATGGGAGTCCATTTCTTTGGGAGCTGTTTTAGATATTTATATTTAGAACTTAGAAATGCGCCTCCAAGTTTCATGCTTGAATTTAAGTTAGAAAAGTATACCCAGCGTTTTGATTTTATAGCCAATAAAAAATAATAGAAATAGGCAGGAAAGTAAAAGATCCAAAAGGGCCAAAATTCAGGTTTATATATTCTTTTCCATTGTAGCTTTTTCATTCGCTTCTTTTCAAAATCTCTTTTGAGATTAATTGATAAACAGTTAAATTTTGTTTTTTACTGTAAAGAATTAAGTATATCAAAATTGAGACAAGCGATATCAATGCCATTGCAAACAATTGTCCATTGTCAGAGTTCCCATCCCATTTAACGATAATCCCTACAGGAGTAAATAAGTGAGTCCCAATAGCGACCATCATGAGTCCCAGGGCTGCAAAAGAAGCCAGTATTTGTGTTTTAGGAAACAACAAAGCTAGCCCAACTGCAAGTTCTAGAATACCCAAAATCCTTCTTCCCCAAGGTTCGGCATTAAGCGTACTAAAAATATGCATTGCTTCAGGATGTCCCGTAAATTTGAAATACAAGGATTGAAAAAAGATGATCGCAACGATAAGTCTTAAGATAAATAAAAATGATATTTTCATAAAGTAGGTTGAATTGGGGTTATTGTATTATTTTTTTCCAATTGGAATGGGCTTTGGGTTTTAATGCCTCATGATTGTCAAGCCATTTTTCTCGTGTATCATTAAAAGCACCCTTATAAAATAGATAAAGTTTTCCTTCTTCTATCGTATATGATTCAGGGTCAATTTTAACTTTTTTTGAATGGGTTCCAATAGCATATGCACACCAGCCACCAAATTCTGGAAGAAATTTTTTGGGGTTGGCATCAAACTTTAATTTATTGGCTTCATTGACAAAATAATAGCGCACACCATGGAGGTTACTTTGCCATTTTTTTGAGCCCTCAGCCGGTTTTTATTGTGTAAAATAGGTAGTTAAATCATAACCGTCAACCGCAACATTATTTTTCGATAGATTCAAATCGGTGGCTGAAACCTCATAATTTTGAGACCATAAATTTGTTGCGCTAAGGGTTACAATAAAGAATGTAAGTATAGAACTTTTCATTTGAGGCTAGTGATTTGGGGTTCATAACTTCAACAAAAATAGTGTTTTAGATTAAGAAAATTGTTAAAGTTTAACCAAAGTAAATAATTTAAACTTTCACACTTCAAAAAAAAAAAGAGTTAAGTGTCCTATTTGGTTGTTTAATAACATTTTTACATGTACATTTGCGCACGAAAAATATGGCCCGTTCGTCTATCGGTTAGGACGCCAGGTTTTCATCCTGGAAAGAGGGGTTCGACTCCCCTACGGGCTACAATTTAAAAATAAGATATGGCAAATCATAAATCCGCTTTAAAAAGAATACGTTCAAACAACAAGAAAAGACTTTTGAACCGTTTTCAACACAAGACTACGCGTAATGCAATCAAAAGATTGAGAGATCTTACAGACAAAAAAGAAGCAGAAAAATTATTTCCGAGTGTTGTTTCTTTAATTGACAAATTGTCCAAAAGAAATATCATTCATTCCAACAAGGGGTCTAACTTGAAATCTAGGTTAGCAAAGTATGTAGCTTCTCTTTAAGAATTTAATTTATTGAATAAAAAAGGCTCCAATTTGGAGCCTTTTTTAGTTTTATATCTCAACTGTTCTAAGAGTTCATTGAAATCAGGAACTCTTCATTGCTCTGAGTGCGCTTAAAACGATCGTTAATGAATTCCATGGCCTCAACGGGGTTCATGTCTGCTAAATATTTTCGCATGATCCACATGCGCTTAATAGTCGATTCATCAAGAAGCAAGTCATCTCTTCGTGTACTGGAAGAAATTAAGTCAATTGCAGGAAAAATTCTTCGGTTAGCAATTCTTCTATCCAATTGAAGTTCCATGTTTCCTGTTCCTTTAAATTCCTCAAAAATAACTTCATCCATTTTAGATCCTGTTTCTGTTAGAGCCGTAGCAATAATGGAAAGAGAACCGCCATTTTCTATATTCCGCGCAGCTCCAAAGAATCGTTTTGGTTTGTGCAATGCATTGGCATCAACCCCACCACTCAATATTTTACCTGAGGCTGGCTGAACTGTATTGTAAGCTCTTGCAAGACGTGTAATAGAATCCAACAGAATGACAACATCATGCCCGCATTCTACTAAGCGTTTTGCTTTCTCCAACACAATATTAGCCACTTTTACGTGTCGATCTGCGGGTTCATCAAAAGTCGATGCAACAACTTCTCCATCTACATTTCGCTGCATATCTGTTACTTCCTCGGGACGTTCATCGATTAATAAAATCAATTGATAAACTTCCGGATGATTTGCTGCAATGGCATTCGCAATATCTTTTAATAACATGGTTTTCCCTGTTTTGGGTTGGGAAACAATCATCCCCCTTTGTCCTTTACCAATAGGGGAGAACAAGTCCATGATTCGTGTTGAAATAGTACTTGACTTATCCGCAAGATTAAATTTTTCTTGGGGGAAGAGGGGAGTTAGGTGTTCAAAGGATACTCGATCACGAACAACCTTGGGATCAAGACCATTGATTTTATCGACTTTAATTAATGGAAAATATTTTTCACCTTCCTTAGGGGGTCGAACGGAACCTAATACTGTATCTCCTGTTTTTAAACCAAACAAACGAATTTGGGATTGTGAGGCATACACATCATCAGGGGATGACAAATAATTGTAGTCAGAGGATCTTAAAAAACCATAGCCTTCGGGCATGATTTCCAATACCCCTTCTGTTTGAACGATTCCGTCAAATTCAAAATCGGGCTCGCGATAGCGGCTTCGGTTGTCTTTGTTGTGATTGGGTTCGTTGCGGTTATTGTTTTTTCCTTGATTAGAATTGGGATTATTGTTTGAATGCCCATTTCCATTCGGGTTATTCCCATTCTTTTTGGGTCCACCTTGTTGCGGATTATTTTTGTTTTGATGTTTATTGTTGTTGTTGTTGTTGTTGTTGTTGGGATGTTTTTGTGCTCCCTGCTTATTCTCGTTCTGTGGTTTGGGTTTGGATTTTTGAACAGGAAAAACTTTCAATGGTGCCTTTTTCTCTTGTCCCTCCTCTGCTTTTTTCGCAGGTGGTTTATGAGAAGTCGCTGCCGGCTCCTCATCGGGTTTAGAGGCTATAAAGTCAACGATTTGATAAATCAAGTCTAGTTTCTTTAAACCAGCAATTCGTTTAACACCTATTTTTTTTGCAATTTCTTGTAATTCGGGGAGTTTCTTTGTTTTAAGAGTAGCTATTTCGTACATGAAGTTTATGTGATTATTGAATTGAAGATTTAGATTTTACCTTCAAATTTCTGCAGAGTTGCAAAGCAACAATATTACAAATTTTATTTTAAAATTTAGCTTTTAAAAAAAAGTTAATTTTGTAAAAAAAGTATTTATGATTCAACGCATACAATCTCTTTATTTACTTCTTGTAATTTTATTTTCAAGCGTCTTGGTTTACTTGTTTCTTCAGCCTGAAAATGAATCAATACTGTCTTCTATTTACTGGCTAGATCTGATTTTTTACACCATTCCATTACTGTCGTTCGTATGTGTTTTTTTATATGGGAAAAGAAAAGTACAAGCGGTAGTCTGTCTTATCCTCATTCTTTTCAGCCTGATCCCTCTGATTAGCTATGGTCAAAAAGTCTATAACGGGAGCTCCGACATGATTCTCTATATAGTCATTGGAATTTCTTTACTGGAGAGTATACTTTTATTGCTTGCGCGAAGAGCCATTTTAAAAGATGAAAAATTAGTCCGCTCCATCGACCGCATTCGATAAAGCCCCACGCAAACCGAGTTCAATGGCTTCCAGATTTTGAATTTTTCCTTCCGAAAGATCAAAGCGAAGCAGGGTTCTAATCTTATGAAAGCCTGAGATGCCCACAGCTCCCGGATTCATATGTAAATGTCCGTTTTTTTTATCCTGCATGACTTTTAAAATATGAGAATGGCCACAAATAAAGAGTTTGGGTTTGTATTGCGAGATCAAAGTTCTAGCCTGTGGAGTATACCTCCCGGGATATCCCGCAATGTGTGTCATTAGCACACGCACTCCTTCACAAGAAAAAGAAAGCACCTCTGGGGCTTGCAAGCGAACTTTATTACCGTCTATATTGCCATATACCGCTCGAGTAGGTTTTAGGGCTTCTAAGCCATCGAGGACCTCAATTTTTCCAATGTCTCCTGCATGCCAGACTTCATCTGCTTGATCGACATACTTGGTGATTTTTGAATCTAAATGTCCATGGGTGTCAGAGAGGAGAAGGATTTTCTTCAATTTTTTGTAATTTATTCAAAATTAAACTATTCCCACATCTAAACCAATGACCTATGGAAATCATTAAAACCCTGATATCGTCTTCCAAAAAAAAAGGGGTGATTCACTTTTATGAGGACTTCATTTCTTTTCAATTAGAATCAAACCATGCGGTTAGAAAATTATTTTACTCAGAAATGGAAACCGTTTTGATTCAAAATAAAGGGAAGTGGCTCGCCCCATTTTTTTTGATTTTTAGTCTTTTGTTTTTAATTGCTTCCCTTTATTTTTATTTATTTCAACAAGAAAATGTCTTGAATGTAGTTTCTGGAATGTTATTAGTTCTATTTGCTCTTGCAAATTGGAGTGCCACTCATTATCGCCTGATTCAAGTTAAAAAAGGTGGCTTACTGATCGATATTTTTTACTCAAACAAAAGGCAAGAAGTAATTACCGTTTTTGAGTGGCTACAGCAAAAGCTGATGGAAAATCGATGATTCAGGACTCTATGTCTAAATTCAAGCCCAGACAATTGTTCAACAGCGAGGATTTTAAAGGATATAAAAAAGACAGTTATTGTTAGTCCACCCATAGGGTTCCAACCGCATAGGTTTTTGCTTTCCCACTAATAATCACTCGATCTTTTTTGTTTTGGCAAAATAATTCTCCATGACGCTCTGAGATTTGGAAGGCATGTAATTCATTTTTTTGTAGTCGTTTTGCCCAAAAAGGGATTAAAGAACAATGTGCAGAACCCGTTACAGGATCTTCTAAGAAAGCAGCTTGAGGGGTGAAAAAACGAGAAACAAAATCTGTATTTTCCCCTAGGGAAGTAACAATCATGCCCCCAGGATCTAAATTGATTTGATCAAAAATATGTCGGTCTATTTGAATTGATTTAACTTCTTTTTCTGTGTTGTAAACCAAAACATAATCTCTGGCTTTATAGACCTCAGCGGGAAGGAGGTTCAGTGCGTTTTTCAAAATTTCAGGAAGTTCAGTGGCTACTGGCATTCGAGAGGGAAAGTCCAGGTGATACATTCCCTGCTGCATTCCAACAGTCAATGGACCGCTCAAGGTTTCAAAATGAAGCTCTTCTTGGGTGTAATTTAATAGGGTCTTTAAGCAATGTGCTGTGGCAAGGGTTGCATGCCCACACAGATCCATTTCAATGTTTGGAGTGAACCATCGTAAATGGAGATGATCCCCTCGGTCAATAAAAAAGGCAGTTTCAGGAACCGCATTCTCCTTGGCGATATTTAACAAGGTTTCATCTGGCAACCAACTTTCTAATGGAACCACACAGGCTGGATTTCCTCCAAAACTTGAATCAGTGAATGCATTTATTTGATAAAAGGAAAGCTTCATTGTTAGATTTTGTGAATGATTTTAAGATGCAGATCGCATAGTTGTATCGGATTTAGCATGTGGTTTAATCCTCCTAATTTAGCAAATAAATTGAATAGATACTCTGTTATTCTAGCCCTTGGCCCGAGTAAGCTTTGCCGAACAGTCGAAACAAATAGATTCAGTGGCACCATCCTGAGTTGGACCTAGGAATAATTAGCAATTAATCATAAGGATTATGGAAGACGGGTTTTTAATTTTCATTAAGTCCATGGATCATAGGAACCAAAATTCCAAATATACCCTTCTGGGTCAAGGCAACTGTAGCCTTGGCCCCCATAATCCTCATTTTTTAAATCTAAGATTATCTCTGCTCCGCCCGAAATCGCCCTTTGATAATGTCTTTCTATTTCATCAACAATGATATAGGGCGCTTGAGTATTAATTCCATTAAGATCTTTTGGAGTTTTTATGAATTTATTATAATCATTGTTGTTTTCAGCGCCCAACATTATCAAAGCATTACCAAAATTTAACTGTGCATGAGTTATGGTCCCATTTGTA
>Ga0233444_10000060_pt1 | contig 138653 bp, 117 predicted proteins | sample SI_124_October20_6_FD_182792 | JGI IMG/M metagenome (GOLD analysis project Ga0233444, IMG submission 182792) | Seawater microbial communities from Saanich Inlet, British Columbia, Canada - SI_124_October2016_10_MG | ecosystem: Environmental > Aquatic > Marine > Inlet | place: Canada: British...
GAAATCCTGTAGTTCGATTTCAATCGATTCAGACTCAGAATACATTTCCCACCAAGCATTGGGGTCCAATGGGTCTCGTGCAAATGCTGCTTCGAGTAATTCAAGGCCAACGAGTAAGAAATCCACCCCTTTGAGTTGATCGATTTGTTCTGGATCTCGTCCGAGGACGATGAAGACGTCTTCGAGAACCGCACTCAAGCCGTCACCGTCTTGATTGACAACTTTGATGTCTGCAAGACAACGCCAATTTCTCTCGTCGGTGAAATCATGGAGCAGTGCTTGACGAGCATTTTGTTCCGCCCATTGCATGTTGTCTTCGAACCGGTCTGGATCTTTCGATGCCAGGCGGGCAAATTTTTGAGCTTGCGTTCTGTACCGGTTGCCGAGGTTGCGTCGGGGGTGTTGCAAAAGGTCTGCACTTTCCCCTACCATAGCGACCACTCAATGTCTTCGCTTTCAATATCTTCGATGTGATGCTCACTGGACGGACTTGAACCCTTCATGATCGACGCCCCATGGGAGCGTTGCGTCAAAGCCGACTTTGGCAGTTAAACCGTCACTGTCACGCGAGGGGTCGAGTGAACTTCCTTTTTGGTTTGACAGAATGAGCGTATCTTTGTCAGGTTGCCATCGAGTGACCATTGCCCATTCGACGCGAACTGGGTTTCCGATATCGATGTCTTCATCAACAACTGTGACCATTTTCATGCTACGATGTCCTGCCAGTGCAGCATGTATTGCATTCATAGAATCTTCAGGATTCTTCTTTCGGATTTTGACAACTGCAGCCAGCCAACCACAACCACCTTCGGTCATATGGACATCGATGCATTCACAGACTTCGTTAACTGCAGATTTAATGGTCGGAGCTCGTGGAAGCCCCATCAATGTCTTGTGTTCAGCCTCGCCTGGAATTAATGCGTGGAATATAGGATTGTCGCGGTGAACAACACCGTCGATTTCAATCACAGGTTCTTGACGGACATCATCAACAGTCCCGGTGATGTCTACATACGGTCCTTCATCATCATCTTCAGCGGTGATACGTCCCCAGAGGACATATTCGGCATCGGCTGGAGCCAAAACTCCGTTCGGCATGCGTGTTAAGCGCAATGGTTTGTCATACAGTTTTTCGTGAAGTGCCGCTGCTATGGTGAGTTCATCGATGTTATCGTCGAATGACATGGCAGCCGCTAACAATACGACCGGGTCTGGTGCATTGACGATTGCAATGTCAACTTCTCGACCTTCCTTGCGAGCATTCATAGTAAGCGTTCGTAAGTGGCGTGGAACCAAACGGACAACCAGGTGATTTTCATCTCGAACGAATTGGCGGTGGAACGACATGTTTCGGATGCCTGCGTCTTGGGCAATAATGACGCTTGCAGATGAATAACGTCCACGGTCTTGAGGCCAGTGGTGCGGAATTGGAAGTTTTGTAATGTCGACAACTTCCTGCAAGTTCTCAAAACATTCAGCTTCCGAGGCATCGACAATAACGGGTTCACTTGGATTGTTCATTGCCCACCCGAGCGTGTCGATGTATTCTTCTGGAGTGATACCGATTGATTCGCACAGTCGGTCACGTGTAAGGATATTGACGGCAGCACGTTGGCCTGGTGTTTCAGGAATGTTGGTGAACAAGGTGAGGTCGTGATTGCTTGCACGCGAGTGCTCCCACATGCCGTGGATGAGGCTGGTCGGGGCTGGTTCTTCTTTGGCTGCGCCAAGGTGGTCACGGAAGGCCATGGTTCGTCCACTTAGGCACATCGTTTGAACCTTGTTTAATGCATGGGTTGGAATACTGCCGAAAATCAAACATTTTGTCGAATCTATGAACCATATATTGTCAATCCATCCTCACAAGCATCCGTACATTCACATGGGCTTTGAGGGTCGCTATTAAATAGGGGATTCAAGTCGGCAAAGTGCTTCAATGCGGTGATTATGATGGGTAGAGGACTCTTCGCAGGTGCTAAAATGGCAAAGGACCGACAAAAGTTCCGCTGGTCGGACCGTCGATACAAGAAGCGCATGCTCAAGTCGCGAGCCAAGCACGACCCGCTTGCTGGGTCCACTCAAGCCAAGGGTATCGTCATTGAAAAGGTCGGTATCGAAGCGAAACAACCGAACTCCGGAATTCGCAAGGCAGTCAAAATTTCCCTCATTAAGAACGGTAACAAACTCACAGCTTTCGCTCCTGGCGACGGTGCAATCAACTTCATCGATGAACACGATGAAGTGATGGTAGAAGGTATTGGTGGACGCATGGGCCGTTCATACGGAGATATTCCTGGTGTACGGTACAAGGTCATCCAAGTCAACGGTGTTTCACTCGATGAAATGGTTCGTGGACGAAAGGAGAAGCCAATCCGCTGAGGTGTTGATGATGTCTGAATCTGAAGTTGTAATCGAAGAAGAAGAAGAAATCGTCGAAGATGTCCGTCCTATAGCAGGAATCGGAACACTCGTCTTTGGTAAGTGGGATGCATCTGCAATTACTTGTAAGGATCCTGGACTTTCTCCATACATTAATCTCACAACCGTTGGTGTGCCTCACACTGGTGGACGTCACGCAAACGCTTGGTTTGGAAAAGCAAAGTTGTCTGTTGTCGAGCGCTACATCAACAAACTCATGCGCACCGGTCCTTACACTGGTAAGAAGCAAGGTGCAATGAAGGCTTTCGAATCTGCACTTGATGCGATTGCAGCAAAGTCTGGAAACAACCCTCTCCAAGTCTTTGTTGATGCGATATGCAACGGCGCTCCCATGGAAGAAATCACCCGAATTAAGTTCGGTGCTGTTTCACAACCCAAGGCAGTCGATTCTTCGCCTTCTCGCCGACTCGACGTCGCCCTACGCAATCTCGCTAAGGGTGCTCAACAAGGCACTCACAAGTCGAAGCGAACCCTCACCAACTGTATCATCAACGAACTGTCCAAGGCAGCTGCTGGAGATGCAACTTCCTTTGCAGTTGCAAAGAAAGAAGAGTTGGAACGCATCGCAGCCTCTGCTCGATGAAGTTGAAGTTTTGCTTGGCCTTGAAAACGGGCTTGTGAATGCGAATTTATTACGACACAGTCCTTGCTTTTCGTACCTCTGTTGCGAGTCACTTAAGAACCCCTTTCCGGTGGCCAAGATTGACGAGAAGTCATAGGTGATTTCATGGGCCGAAAGGAAGACAACATTAACAAAGCAACAGAAGTTATGCACATTTTACCTCAGATTCGAAATTTGTGTATTGCTGCACACATTGATCACGGTAAAACAACCCTCTCAGACAACCTGATAGCGGGTGCAGGTATGATGTCCAGCGACCTTGCAGGTTCTGCTCGTGTTCTCGATTTCGATGAACAAGAATCCGCCCGTGGTATCACTATCAATGCAGCATCCGCATCAATGGTTCACGGCGTTGAAGGCACTGATTACCTCATCAATCTCATTGACACACCAGGTCACGTTGACTTTGGTGGCGACGTGACACGTGCTATGCGTGCAGTTGACGGATGTTTCATCCTTGCGTGTGCAGTCGAAGGCCCAATGCCTCAAACTGAAACCGTCGTTCGCCAAGCATTGAAAGAGAAGGTAAAGCCAGTTTTGTTCATCAATAAGGTCGACCGTCTCATCAATGAATTGCAAGTAACTCCTGAAGACATGATGGCTCGATTTACTGAGACCATCAAGAAGGTCAACCGCCTTATCAAGCAGTTTGCTCCAGATGAATTCAAGAAGAGCTGGCAAGTTTCCGTTGCAGACGGAACAGTGGCTTTTGGTTCCGCTTACCACAACTGGGGAATCACCGTCCCTTACATGGCTAAGTCGAAGATTTCTTTCACAGAGATTTTCGAATACTGTAACAATGAAGACCAAAAGACACTAGCCGAAAAGGCTCCAGTTCATGAAGTTCTTCTTGACATGGCAGTTACTAAATTGCCAGGGCCTGTCGAAGCACAACCATACCGTATTCCAAACATTTGGACCGGTGACCTCGACTCAACAATTGGTAAAGCAATGATCAGCTGTGACCCTGAAGCAGAACTTGCTATGATGATTACCAAGATTTGGATGGACCCTCACGCAGGTGAAGTTGCAGTTGGACGTATTTACTCCGGTGCAATTGCACAAGGTGAATCGGTCTATGCAATTGGTGCAGCCAAACCAGAACGTGTTCAGCAAGTCAGCATGATGGTCGGAGGCGACCGGATTACTGTCCCGAAGGTTGTTGCAGGAAACATTGCAGCCCTCACAGGTATTCGCTCCGCTGCCGCTGGTGTAACACTATCACGCGACAAGGATTTCACTCCGTTCGAAGCGATTCGACACTATTCCGACCCTGTCGTTACCGTTGCGGTTGAACCAAAGAGCATGAAGGACCTACCAAAGTTCATTGATGCGCTCCGTTCACTTGCAAAATCTGATGCTTCTCTCCAAGTCACAACGAACCAAGAAACAGGTGAAGCACTGCTTGCTGGTATGGGTGAGTTGCATTTGGAAATCACAGTATACCGTATCGAAGAAGAACAGAACATCAAGGTCAGTGTCAGCCCACCAATCGTTGTTTACCGAGAAGGTATCCAAGGAAGCAACCGTGGACATGCGTTTGAAGGTAAGTCTCCAAACCGTCACAACCGATTCTTCTTTGAAATCGAAGCACTCACTCCTGAAGTTGTTGCAGCACTGCGTGCTGGAGATTTAGGATCCGGTACAATCCGACCTAACGATGCAAAGGAAGTTGGCCGTAAGTTCGGTGAACTTGGAATGGACAAAGATTTGATGCGCAAGATTTACGCAATCAACGGATCAAACGTTCTTGTGAACGACACCAAGGGTATTCAAGGGCTTCACGAAACCCGTGAACTAATCATTGAAGCATTCAACGGCGTCTGTTCAAAGGGCCCAATTGCTGATGAACCCGTTCAGGGAATGTTTGTCCGTCTTGTTGACGCCAAACTTCACGAAGACGCTATCCACCGAGGTCCTGCACAAACAATTCCTGCGGTTCGAAACGGAATAAAGGGTGCAATGATGCGTGCTCGCACAGTTCTTTTGGAACCAATGCAAAAGGCGTTCGTCTCGGTTCCAAACGACTGGCTCGGTCAAGTAACTCGTGAAGTTACCAACCGTCGTGGTATCATTGAGGATATGCCATCTGAAGGTGAAGTTACTACCGTTGTCGGTGTTCTACCAATCGCTGAAACATTTGGATTTTCCAACGATATTCGTGCTGCATCGCAAGGTCGAGCAGTTTGGAACACAGAAAACCTCGGCTTCGAACAATTGCCTCCACAATTGTTTGACAAAGTCGTCGGTCAGATTCGAACACGTAAGGGGCTTAAGCCAGAACCTTACCCAGAATCCTACTATTCTGAGTGATCTGCATGAACGGCTCGATTGCGGGCCTCTTTGCAGCACCTGAAGGTGGAGTGCCCAAGCCACTGGTTGAACAACTCGATGTTCGAGTCAACGGTTGTGTTGGAGATTATCAGAGAGACAAGAAGCATCATGGCGGCCCAAACCGCGCCGTATGCCTGTTCAGTTCCGAAGTGGTTTCTTTTTTACAAGAGAACGGCCATCCCATTTACCCAGGTTCCGTTGGTGAAAATATTCTCGTTGCGGGGCTGCAATGGGAGCATGTAGGCATTGGCACAATTTTCCAGTTTGATGATCTCATTTTGGAAGTCACATCTGATGCCCCGCCGTGTAAGACGATTCATGATTCATTTACCAACGGTAGTTTCAAGGAAATTTCAGTGAAAAAAGCACCTCACATGACTCGATGGTATGCGAAAGTCATCAAGGAAGGCAACGTCAAAATTGGCGATGCTGTTGAAATCAACTGATTCGCTTCAATTGGAAGTCTGTTAATTCACGCAGAGCCTTCATTGCAGGTCCCTGTGGAATACGGTCCAAACAAGCATGCGCCTTAGCGTGGTAATCTGCCGCTCTTTGCTTTGCATAGTCAATAGAACCGAGGTTACCCAGTGCCTTGAGAGCAGCCTCAATGGCTTGAGCGTCAGCATCTTCGCCTTTTCCAAGTGCTGCAAGCAAGGTTTGCTTGTCTTCACTGTCGGGTTGCGCAAGGGCATGAATGACCATCAACGTCCTCTTACCTTGGGCTACATCAGAACCTGCTGGCTTTCCAAGGACATCGGAATCGGACAGTACATCAATCAAATCATCCATAAGTTGGAAGCAGAGTCCTACTGCAAGACCCCAATCTGCCATACAATCAATTGTTTCTTGGTCAGCACCCGCCATTCGTGCACCAATCTCAGCACATGTGAGGAACATGACAGCAGTCTTTCCTTCAATCATCTCGATGTAGTCGTCTTCGGATACTGCGAGCTCATCTTCAAACTCAATATCCATCTGCTGACCTTCACTTACGCGTCGAACCATCCAAGCAATTCTGTTGACCAGTGGAGCCACATCGTTTGCCTGTAGCCCTTCAGCCTGTACTAATCGCTCGAATGCGATTGCCAGCATTGCATCACCGGCATTGATGGCGGTGGGAAGGTCAAATTCAATATGGACAGCATTTCTGCCTCTTCGAACTTCATCATCATCCATGATATCATCGTGAACCAGTGTGAAATTGTGAACTGTTTCAATCGCTGCACCTACATCGAGCATACCAGAGTGAGAGTCACCAACCGCCTTTCCGACGAGCCATGGTAGTGTTGCACGCAATCGCTTTCCACCACCATGAATGAGGTGCGTCATTGCAGCAGCCAATCGTTCATGCCGTGAGGCCATCAAGCTGTTCATGATACGTTGCTCGACCAATGGCTTGACTTCCAGAACAGAGATATTGAGTCCGGCACCCACTGCCTCTGGCAGCATGTGTGTCACATCGCCCATGTCGTGAATTTTATCGTCGCTTAATGCGTTCAATGCATCCGTGCTACCAATTGCGCTCCACCAATCATCGTTCATGATTTGAGCAGCAATGCATCGAAACCAGGGGGCAACCGAGCCGTTGGAACGTTCCTCTTCAATGAGCATATCTTCCAACTCCTCTTGCGAGACCCACATGATTTCCGAGACCTCGTTTTCATTGATGTTGAGTTCAACGTCTTTCTGAGCAATCAAAATGTGGTCGATTTCTCTTTCAATCCACGTTTCATTCATTCGTGCTGAATAACGCATCTTTGTCATGAAAGTAAAGTCATCCGTCGAAAATTGGCTTGGGTCGATTCCAAGTTCCTGTTCTAATTTGCGAACTGCAGCCATCTTTACACCGAGTGCCCCTTCTTCGACCAATTCTTCATCGCTGTGAAGTGGGTGTGAGCAACAGGAATTCGCCCATACGCCAGGAAATGTGACTTTGTCGTGTGCTCGGCGTTGGAGCAGCAATCTCTTTTGAGAATCAAAGAGCAGGACACTGAATGCACGGTGGTATGCTCCAGCGTCTCTGTGAGCCGAAATTTTAGACAGAGGTCCGAGTACTACATCCTTTTCATCAACTGCAATAATTGCTTCTGACATGAGTACGGACTGCGTTGCATCAGCACCCAACGATTCGAGTAAATCTTTCTCAGAATCAGACAGTTCGATATTTGGGACGTCTGCTATATCGTATCCGCTCATGTGAACCCCGAGTTCGATGTATTCGCGGTCGCTACATGAAGAGTTCTGTAATGTCATTTGACAAAGCTATGTGTGAAAGTAAAAAAATTGAGGTTCAGTTCACTGTTTGTGAGTGACAATTGTCCCACGGACTGGATTTCCAAGCATTGCCGCCAAAACCCGTTCAGGTTTGCCACCATTGACCATGACGACATTGATTCCATGAGCGGCGACATGAGCCCCTCGTGCCGCTTTTAATCCAATACCACCCGTGACATCGATATCGGATTGGTGAACGCCTTCAAACCGAATGTCTGGAGTCCAAACTTCGATGAGATCCTCTTTTGTGGCGTGCTCTGGTGGTATGCGAAGCAATCCGTCAACCCCTCCAATAGCAAAGACGAGGCGTTTTACATTTTCCAATTCCAACGAAAGCCGAACGACTAAGTCGTCGCCCGACAAGATCCCAAATTGCTTTTCACCCTCAACATTGACGACGTCACCAAAGGTGATGTGAACTGTTTTGTCATTCAGTGACATGAATTCATCCAAGCTTCCTGAGAAATCTATTCCTGTGTTTGTGACCCACAGGTGAGGTGGGTGAACGATGCTCTGTATTCCAAATACCTCCAAGGCATCGCATACATGTTTGTTGAGTTGTAGCATTTCAAGTCGGACTTGATCTACAGCCTCTTTTTGGCTGGACAAAGTACTTCCTTCCGGTGATTCAATATGAGGGATATACCCCTCATTGAGCCTCCAATTTTTGGCACGGAGATGTCCGAATGAACCTGCGCCGTGTACGAGAATGACCTCGAGACCAGCATCATGACACTTTTCAACGGTCGATGCCAGTTGTTTCAGTACGGTCATGTTCGGTGTACAAAGCGAGGATTTGTCGGTGATGAGACCTCCGCCCCATTTGATGACCACCCTGTCACGCATGTTACACCCACTACGAAATCGCTGATGAGCATACCCCTTCGGTTTCTATTCGAATCAACATTTCTTCACCAAGGATTCATGACCCACCGCACCGAGCGACTAACATGTCCGACGGTCCGTCTCTGAGCGACTTCATACGCCATCTTCAGGCAATCTTGGAAGATTCGGAAGAAATACCGAATCGAGAAGACCGCGAAACTCGTCAATTCCAGATTGAATCAGCAATTCAAGAGGCCATTTTGTTTGGTAACCGGTACAAAGAGTTGCTTGAACATGGAATTGACCCATTCCATTTCGTTCGTTCAATGTCAAACGATGACCATCCACAACCAGTTTCCAAGGCTGAATCGCTCAGTCTTGGTCATGATCATTGTTCCGGCTGCGGAACTCGTCTTGAGAGGGATCTCGACTTCTGCGCCTCATGTGGGGCAAAGCGGTAATCACTCTTCTTCTTGCTCTTCAAGTTCCCACTGGGCGATGATTTCCAGAATGATTGGGTCATCTGCCTCAAGTTTGTAGAGGTACTCGCCAGGCATTTCGTCGACGAGGAAAACAGTCTTTCCTGCACGGTAAATGATGTGGCCATCTGCGATTGCACGAACGGTGTCAACTTCCAGAATAGTTGGGCGGTGTATTCTCACGTGTCCAGCTTCCATGGCATTGGAAATGCTTCGTGAAAGGTGGATGTGCTTTCGGTCACCTGCAGTAATTCCAAGTTCCATGGTTGTCTCTGCTTGTCCTTCTTCACACGGCCAGTACAGTGCTTCTGGGATTTGGTCTGTAGGGAGGTCCAACTCCAATTCAATAGAGTGGCCGTAGGTTGCTCTGAGCATGTCACCTTCGACTTGGTATCGTCCTTTGTCGTCAGCGTTTGCGATTGCAGCAAAGTGCCATCCGCGAAGCCAGTGATAGTGTCGGCGTTGCTTGGATATGGATTCAGAAAGTTCCCGGGCGTTGACCCAGCCGTTGATATCCATTTCGACATTGAACTTTTCGGGTGCGTGACGAAGAACCAACGCAAGCATACGACCGAGAGAGTTCGATTCCCGGTCGCTCATGATGAATTTTCCTTCTTCGTTACAGGTCGGGCAGTTGGCACCTTTGAAGTGTCCGTGGGCTCTACATTGTCGGAGCATGTTTGTAGCGGGTGACGGCGCGTTCTTAGACTCTACGGGTGCTTCACTCGGTTTTAGGGCTGAAACGAACCGACTCAATCAAATGCTGGTTCACCTTCGGCGTGTCATGGTTGATGTCGCAATCATCGGTGCAGGTCAAACCAAGTATGGTAACCACCAACTCGGTCTCAAAGGGATGTGGGCTGAAGCCGCAGAAAATGCATTTGCGAGTGTTGACAAAAATTTCGACCCACGACAAGTGGATGAAGCATTCATTGGCAGCGTGGCTTTCGGCGGCGGTCAACTAGGCAATACCGCTGCTCTGCTCACTGAACATTCCGGAATGGAAGGCGTGGCTGTTCGTCGTGTGGAGAACGCTTGTGCATCTTCTGGCTTTGCATTGAGGGATGCTTGGATGGCCATCAAGAGTGGACAAGCTGACATTGTGGTTGCAGGTGGCATCGAAAAAATGAATGACCTTTCACCGGAACGCAAGCGATTTTGGCTCGGCGTTTCTGGTGATACTGAATGGGAACGTTTGGCAGGTCTTACCTTCCCAGGTACGTATGCCCTCATGGCTCGACGGCACTTCCACGAACATCCATCCTCACATGACGATTTGGTACACATCAGCGTCAAAAACCACAAGCATGGTTTTGAAAATCAACAGGCACACCTTCGCAAGCAGGTTTCCTTTGAGAAAGCTGCTGGTGGTTTCATGGTCGCAGATCCCCTGACGCTCTACGATTGTTGCCCAACTTCAGATGGCGCATCATGCGTGATTTTGGCTGCAGACCATGTTGTGCGTCAATTTACCGATGACCCCGTGTGGGTACGCGCATCCGGTGCAGGTTCGGACAGGCTTGCTTTGCACGACCGCCCTTCAATCACCCAATTGGTAGCGACTCAAAAGGCTTCAAAATCGGCTTATTCTGCTGCAGGGATAACTGCTCGAGATGTTGATTTGGCCGAAGTCCACGATTGTTTCACAATTGCTGAAATGATTGCAACTGAAGACCTTGGATTTGCTGATTCTGGACAGGGCGGAATCTTTGCCCGCAACGGTGAAGGTATTCGCAATGAAGGTTCAGTCTGTCTCAACCCGAGTGGCGGTCTCAAATCGAAAGGCCACCCACTTGGTGCCACCGGTACTGGGCAGGCAGTTGAAGTGTTCAAGCAACTGCGTGGTTCTGTCGAGTCTGAGCGACAAGTTCGTGATGCCGAAATTGGTATCACTCACAACGTTGGTGGTTCTGGTGCAACATGTGCAGTGCACGTATTTGGGAGGGATCGAAATGAGTGAGACAACTGAATGGAAGGGATACTTACTTTCGCATTCGAACGGTTCACTACTCCTTCAGTCTCCTTACATTCATGACGGTTCTACCGTGTTCGGACCTGACAGTGATTCAACAACGATGGCTGTGGCGGGAATCCAATATTTACTTGCCCATGGCCAGAAGTTCACCACCATCCGTCTACCAAATTCCATTGATGCCCAAGTGGTATACATGTCAACATCAGTCGACTCGCCTCAACGAAACGAAGAACTCGAAGATGATGTTGTTGACTGGCATTTAATCGATGGTGAAGAGGCCACATTGGTACTTTCTCAATCGGATGATAATCACTATGAGTTCGATGAACCAAGCGGCACTGAACTCATGGACACGGATTTATTCAAGGACATGAAGGCCGCTTGGGAGCAAGAGTGTTCCCCGCAGCATGTATCGCAGGGTGCGTACGTATCTCAATCCCAATACCATGAGGGAGGTGCTGCTCGACTTTCACTCGCATCACAGAAATTTGCTGGTAAAACCATATGGCCACCACGTCAAATGGATTCGTTAGGAACACGTCTTCCACGGGAAGATGCCCTACTCGCAGATGCTGCAACCGTCGAATCGTGGACGAAATTGAGTGCTGCTGGTGCTCCCTCTGAATTCTCCCTACGTGCGCCTATATTGGGTGGTGTTCAGACGGTACTCGTCAAATTTGAGGAAGGTCCTCGGGGTGTTTTTCTGGTTTGTGATGATGTCGATTATTCTCCTCGTATTGGTGACCAAGTTCATTTTGCGGTTCGTCGCATTTACGCTCAAGAAGGCCTGATACGCTATGGTCTCAAAGCCATCCCGCATTCTGTTTAATGCAGGGTTTCCAACCTCTCTCTCCAAAGCCTTGATAGAAAACCATTGTTGTGGGCGTTCCATGGCAGGCTTTGGTAACATACGGAAAGGACGACGCGAGGCTGTAGACAATCTTGCTTTCACCGAAGGTGGAGACTGCCCAAGATGTGGCGGAGAATCTCAACCTTCGACGATGAATGGATACCTGAGCTGTGTAGCGTGCCAGCATGAGTGGAAAGACCCTAATCACGTTGATTCCTCGGGTCCTACTGAAGTTCCAACTTACCACCAAGACCGTGCCAAAATTGAAGAATTCCGTAAGGAGGTCGAAAGTGGTGGTCTCGCTGGAGTTCTCGGTGTTGACAGTAATTTATCAGATGAACAAGAAGCATCGCTTGCTCGTCTTGAAGACAAGTGGATGTCCGGCATGAAAGGGCATTATAACACAGCGACTGAGGAACGGAAACCACTTATGATTAGTTTCGATGACGAAGATAACATCGTATCGACAGAAGTTGCAGCACTTACAATCGTTGCAAACGGCTTTGACGGTGGCGAAGAAATACGCCTGGAATATCCTGGAAAAGGTACTGAATTCTATTGCTTCAACGTTTCAGATCCGCACGGTTGGAGGCGTGGTACCTCTGCACAAGCCACCGCTCGTTCAATTGCTAATGTAATCAACACGAATTCCAATTTGGTCTATGCCAATATCGATGGTGCGAGAATTTCGTTTGAACTACGGAGTGATGATTTGAAACCCGAATCGCTTGTTCTATTTGTCGATGACCCCGGAGGCACGGATATTGTTGCTGAGAAAAACGGAGTCGTGTTGGACGCCCGAAACCTGCAAGATTTCGAGGATTACCGTAGTATTGTAGCGCTAGTATTGGAAGATGGAATCATTTCGCCAAGCGAAGATCAACTGCTTTGGTCAATGCGTCAGCAACTCGGAATTGACGATATATATCATGTTCAAATGGTATTGGAAATGTTTGGCGAGGATACACTCAAAGAATGCACATCATGCAGTTCGATGGCTCGTCTTTATCCTGAATATGCTGCATGGTATTGTCAGTCCTGTGAAGAATGGTGCTGATTTCTTCGACATTTCGTAGAAGAATTTCATTTTCCACACTCAAATGCGTTTCTAACTGCGTGGCATTCTTCATAAGGTAGTTCACAATGGGAAGGGTAGGCGAGTGTTATGGCAGAAGACGTATTGTATATTGGAATTGATTTGGGAACCTTCCGTTCGGTTATGGTTTCATCCGACAGCCACGAAGTGGAAGAGTTGACCGTTATCGGAACTCCGAAAGACCCGATTGCCCGTAATTTCCTCAAGCGAGATGTTCTCTTTGGTGAAGAAGCACTCAAAAACCGACTTGCACTCAACCTTTTCCGTCCTCTCGAACTCGGTGTTATCAAAGACACCCAAGAAGACCGTGAATTCATTGCACACTTCATCACTCACCTTATCGGACTCTCTGACCCAGAAGACTATGACCGTGTGGTCGCAGTTATTGGCGCTCCTGCTGAAGCAAGTTACGTCGACAAGACTGCAATCTTCGATGCAGCTGCAGGTTCAGTTAACGCCGCTATGATTATCTCTGAACCATTCGCTGTGGCTTATGCACTTGACATGATCGAACATACTCTCGTCATTGACATCGGGGCCGGAACCGCAGACCTTTGCCGTGTTTACGGTACAATTCCTGGTCCTGGCGACCAAATGCACACTGGGCACGCTGGTGACTTCATTGACCGAAAAATCATCGAGGAAGTTCAATCGAAGTACAGCGGTGCACAAATTACCAAGGATATGGCTCGCCGATGGAAGGAACAGTATTCCTTTGTAGGAACTGCCTCCCCAGACGAACCAGTTATGGTTGACTTCTCTATTGAAGGGAAAGCAATGAATCTCGATATCACAGACTGTATCCAGCGAGCATGTGAATCCATCGTCGATCCTATTGTAGAAAACGTCAAGCAATTGATTTCTGGCTCAAACCCTGAGTATCACGACCAATTCCGTCGAAACATGGTTCTCGCTGGTGGCGGTTCAGGAATCAAAGGCCTCGGTGCCATGATTGAACGCAAACTCTCTGATATGGGCGATGTCAATGTACACGTCGTAGATGACCCTGTACGCTTGGGCGCAATGGGTGGCCTTCGACTTGCCATGGAAGTTCCCGAAGAAATGTGGAAGAACCTCACTCTCGCTTCTCGCTGAGATTGACACTTCGGATAACTCACGCTGCATAACGCTAAGTCACGCCGTCTTCAGATGAACGGTTTGAACAGTTACATGAATGTTTATTTCTCCGGAGAAATCTCTTTCTAATACGATACTGACATTTCCGCATGGATGATTCCACTTCCGTAGTAGAATCATTCAATTCACCCCCTCAAAAGGTGACTCTTGAGAATGGAATTGCACTTTCAGGTGTCGAAGCCGATGCAAATGCAACCCAGGATGAACAGCCATTCGTGAGTGTTCGTGAAAGTGATTCGAGCCAGCAACAGTGGGCTTGGTTTTTGGGTGGACTTTTCCTTCTCCCGTTGTTGGTGGGGTTTGCAAGTGCATCACTTGCTATCATTGGAGATTCAGGTTTGTTTACCTCCTATTCATCAGATGAACCTTCCTTTGAGGAGGATGTATCCTTTGCAGACGAAAACCATTCCGTTCGTAGTTTTTACATGTCTTCGGGGTTTGAGGACACATTCGGTGAACAGAGTTTCTGGGATTTGACTTTTGAAACGGAGACCTGGGAGGCCTACATTTCGGGTTCGGGGTCAAAGGATGAACGTGGTTTTGATCAACAATGGATAAAGGACGACACTGGTCACACTTGGTGGGTCGCAGAAATACACGACCAAGAGTCGAATGTCTCCGTTTACATTACGCAAGTAGAAAACGCTGTGTTCGTTGCCTTTCCTTCATCAAGTTCTGAACCAACATACGCTCACTACTACTGGAATGACTCGGGAGGGGTATTTGATTTGAGTTCACTTGCAGTATTGATTTGGCCCATATCGGTAATTGCCGGGATTACCTGGGGCTTCTCCAAAAATCAGCCTACCTTTGCCTACGGCGTGATGGTTTGGGGATCGGTTGTACTACTTGGGACTGGATTCATTGCGTTGATAGCCTACGCATTCTAAATCTGTAAACACCTGAATTTGAACACAAACGGCTGAATGAGTAGTTACCTACTGCTCACTTAGCCAAGAATTCCATGCTTGGGCAACTTGGTCTTTTTCGAGGTTTGAGTTAACACCTGCCATGCTTCCAAAGAACTTTGTCATAAGTACTGGAGTTACGGTATCGCCTATTTTTACGTGGCCCATCTTAAGTTCAGTGCCATGCTTCACTCCTGGATTCGTTTCGGTAAACTCGCCGTATCCAAACAGTCGTTCAATGATGACCCATCCTGACTTTCCCGTGACTTGAATCCATTTAGGTTTGATTTTTTTGATGATTGCCTCAATCATATGCATATTGGCCTGAAGTGCGGGGTCAGTCTCAATGAGGTCTGCTAAATGTTCTGGATTAAGACCGGTTTTATGAGAAAAATATTGCACTGTATCAACTTCAATCAAATGCTTGTGACAAACCATTTGCTTCCAATCATCTGATGCACAATTCGAAACTGTTTCCGTGAACCAGTGTTTACCAAGCCAGCTTCCATACTTGTTGAAGTATCGACGGTTCCGTTCTTCGCGGAGGAAATATTGATTTTGGAACAGCAACCACTCTTCTAAATCTTCGATGTTGTTCGAAATCCTGTACCTTTGAAGGCAATTGGTCGGAAGTTCGATGTTTACACGCTGGAAATTTTCATCAAAATTGCGTTTCGGGTTGATGCCCAAGAGAAGAATACATTCACCTGGTGAGACATTATCGATGTCTCCAACATATGTGTGCGGAGGTACATTTGGATCAAGCAGCGAGTCACCCTTCAAGTTAAGTGACTGGTTCAATCGAGCGACAGCAACTTCATGTTCTTGTTCGATAACAGTTAGCCATTCGTCCATGACCATTCCAAGCACCATCTCAGTATGTTTTGGCCAGAATTACTCGGCGACGGGTCATTTTGCCGCTCATGTGGCAAGGCATTTCAGATTCGAATTCTTCTGTTGAGTCTCCGAGGAAGGTAAGGCTTGTCGCACGCTCAATGGCCTCTGCATGTGCATCGGTTCCGTCGAACGGGATTTCGTAGATTTTACCCTCTTCAATTTCACCATCCATGACCCAAGTTCCATCCTTTTCAGTGAACGCAGGTAGCGGTTGGACGACATCAGACATGTGAGCAGAGGAGCGCTTTCGAAGTTCGTCAGCAATTTCGTTGAGAATGCTCTTGCACGCATTCGGTAAATCATCCATTGGTATGGGTTCCTTGCCTCCAGTTCTGCGAGCTGCGAAGGCAGTTCCTTGAGCAATATCGCGGGGGCCGACATCGAGTCTGAGAGGTACGCCTTTGATTTCCCAATCGTAGTATTTCTGTCCTGCATGGATATCACGAGAATCAACTTTGACGCGAAGTCCGCTCGCTCGGAGTGTTGTAGCCATTTCGTTGGCAACAGAGACCGTGTCAACGTCAGAATTTTTTCGAATCATTGGGCATATGACCACTTGGAAAGGTGCGACGGCTGGCGGCATAATGAGTCCGTTTTCGTCACCGTGCATTCCTACCACTGCACCAAGCAACCGCTCAGACATACCGTAAGTGGTTTGGTGACAGAATTGTTGCTTCGCTTCGAGATTCTCATAGGAGAGGTCGAATGCTTTGGCCCACTGGTCACGGTAGTGGTGGCAAGAAGCAACTTGGAGCGTTCGCCCATTCGGCATTACAGCATCGATTCCAATGGTGTACCATGCTCCGGGGAACGTATCCCAAACAGGCCGCTTAGCTTTTATTATCGGTAAGCATAGATCGTGCATGATGTTGTTGACGATTTCTAAATCCTGTTGAATTTGACGTGAAGCATCCTCTTCGTCTGCATGTGCTGTATGCGCCTCAAAGAAATGAATTTCTCGAACTCGGATAAACGATCGAGTTTGCTTGGTTTCATAACGGAATGTGTTGACCATTTGATAGACTTTTAACGGCAAATCTTTGTGCGAACGAATCCATAGAGGGAACATCGTATACATTGCCGTTTCAGAAGTCGGTCGCAAAAACATAGGGATGTCAAGTTCATTTTCACCCGCATGCTTAACCCAATAGACTTCTTTCTTGAAACCGCCTTCCTCATCTTCATCACGCAAGTCATCAGGATCTACACCCTCTTCACGAGCTCTTTTCAGGCGTGCCACCAAAGCGTTTTCCTTTTCCAGTAGATTCTCCGGGATGAGTAACGGGAAGTTGACTTCCTCATGTTCAGTTCTCTCCATTTCGGCGTGTGTAAGGCTGTCGATGAGTTTCATGGTCTTCCAACCGTATGGACGCCATACGTCCATTCCTTTGATTGGATATCGCTTGTCAACCAATTCAGCAGCTTCCACCATGAATGGATACCATTCAGTGAAGTTGTCAGCTTTGGAGGGAATTCCTCGCTTGGCCTTACCCGGTCCTTTGCCCATAAACACGACTCGACACCCCTCGCTCATCAAGATGACGCATGAAGTGAGCCAAGAATAGAGTTCTCCGCTCAACAACAGTTTCTACAATTCCAAATGGTTGGTCTCTGCATCTTTTTTCGGGCGTGCCAAGAAACCCAGCACAGCAGTAACAAACCAAGCGACCTCTAGAATGAAGAATGCCCATTCTTCTATCAGGTAGGCTCGAACGGCGAGTATTCCTGAACCGATAGCCATGAGCGTCAGATATGACGATGTCTTACTGTGAATAATGTTTTGAGTTTCGAGGAAAAATGCACACAATATCAGAAACATTCCGAGGAATGCAACCGTTTCCGAATTCAAACCAATGTCCATGACAGCACCGGTCACTTTCGCATGGTGAGGACAAGAGCGGCAAAGAGTATCACGACTGCTACGATATCAGGGATTCCGTAAATCCCTGCTTGTAATGGTTCAGACCAACCGTAGCCTGTGTCAATTTTGTAAATATCCATCAAATTGATTCGTGTATATCCTTCAGCAGGGCATAAGTCACCCGATTCACACATCGAGCCGACAACATATGACCAAACGCCGAAGAGATTCAGAACAACGAAACCGAGGCCTGCAAGAACCAATCGTCCCATGGCATTGGACTTCTTTGAGTCAGCGACTTCAGCAACGACTGCCATTTCAGTCACAGGCATTGGCAGTGGAGTTGCTGGGGCAATATTACCAATCACTTCAATCAACATATCAGTAGGTGGGGCAACCTCAGTAACAGGGGCGGCAGCAGTGATCTCATTTGGTTGAATGTCTCTTGGTTTCACTGGCGTTATTGGAGCGATTTTGATGCCATAAATCCTGTCTGCGAGGCTCACGAGAACAGGATCGCCCGCAATTTCTTCAGGAGAAAAGTCACCTGCCAAGAGTTTCTTCAACAAGTCATTTGATGATGTCATCTCGCGGCCTCCGTAAGTTATCGGGTGAAGCCTTCCTTCAAGAAGCCTCCTTCTCAATACACTAAACGAAATCAGGCATTTCCAGCCTTTTCGACTTCGGCCCAGTCCTTCATGAATCCTTCAAGTCCGCGGTCTGTGAGTGGGTGCTTCATGAGTTGGCGGAATGTCTTTGCAGGCATTGTTGCGGTATGGGCTCCAAGTTGGATGCACTGCAGCACGTGAGTAGGGTGTCGAATAGATGCAGCAAGGACCTTGGTCGTAATCGAGGGGTAATTGGCCCATGTGTCCATGATTTCAGCAATCAGAGTCATTCCGTCATGTCCAGTGTCATCAATTCGACCGATGAACGGTGAGACGTATGTAGCGCCAGACTTGGCAGCCATCAGTGCCTGAGCTGCAGAAAAAATAAGCGTAACATTGGTATCGATTCCTTCCTCGTTGAGAACTTTAGTTGCTGCGAGTCCTTCAGGAGTGCACGGAATCTTGATGATGACATTTTCAGGGAGTTCTGCTTTCAATGCTCGGCCCTGAGTAATCATACCTTCAGTATCCATTGCGGTCACTTCTGCCGAAATAGGCCCATCGCAGATCGATGCAATTTCAGCAACTACTTGCTTGAAGTCCCGTCCACTTTTCTTAATCAGTGAGGGATTGGTTGTAACCCCATCAAGAATACCCCATGCGGCAATTTCACGAATTTCGTCTACGTCTGCTGTGTCAAGGAAGAACTCCATGATGCGAGGATGTGGAAGGCACTCTTTCAAGTATTTGCTGTGGGCATTGTCTCAGTTATTCGTAGTCAGTGTATTTCTTCGAATTGCCTTTTGCCTTCTCAATGGGGTACTTCGCTCGATTCTTCTCAATTTTGGTATGCATGATTTGTATTGGGTCGACGTCCAACACAGAACACAAGCGAAGGCAGTAGACCATAACATCGGCCAATTCATCACAGATCTTGACGGTGAGTTTGTGGTTTGAGAGAACTTCTTCTGCAGTTGGATTACTCCACTGGATGGTTTCATTGAGTTCGCTCGCTTCTATTGCGACAGAGGCCATCAAGTTCTTGACGCTGTGGAACTGCTCCCAGTCCCTTTCTTTGGTAAATGAATCAACAATTTCTATCGTTGAAGCAAGTGTATCTTCACCCGTCATGAGATGCACTCAGTGCATCTCGCTAATGTAACTTCAGCACTTTCACTTTCGTGAGATTGCCTTCTTAGCAGCTTCAACGATGTACTTGGCAGACAACTTCATGACATCCAACATTTCGTCTGCTTGCCCAGATTCTCCGAATCGGTCAGGCACTCCGACCATTTCGAGGGGAGCAAACTTGTTTGCAACCAGGTGTTCAGCAACAGCACTGCCTAATCCTCCGATGACATTGTGGTCTTCTGCCGTAACAATTGCCCCGCATCGTTCAACCATCTGGTCAACGAGTTGACCGTCGAGTGGCTTGAGCGTGTGCATGTCGATAACGCTAGCATTGATGCCTTCTTGCATCAACATGTCAGCGGCTTTGAGGGATTCAGAAACCAATACGCCGCATGCAATAATTGCAACGTCGTTACCATCCTTGAGTTCGATGCCCTTGCCGATTTGAATCGAGTCGGGGTCGATGTCGTCGTACAAGACTGGAGTTTTATTCCTTGCAGTTCTCATGTAAGAGGGGGACTTTGTGCCTGCAAGCCTCGTGGTGAGAATACGCGTGCTTACATCATCACACGGATGAAGAACCGTTACGTTAGGAAGTGTTCGGAATACCGCCAAATCTTCGATTGACTGTGCCGATGAACCATCGGTTCCAGTGTGCGTTCCTCCGTGGCTTCCACAAAGGTGTACAGCAAGATTTGGACGAGCAACGCCGTTTCTCATTTGCTCAAACGCACGCTCTGTGAAAATAGCAAATGTACTTGCAAAAGGAATGTATCCCGATGCGGCCATACCTGCACCAACCAAGAGCATGTTTTGTTCTCCAATACCGCATGAAACAGTTCGCTCTGGATGGGCTTTTCTGAAGTGCAAGGACTTTGTTGACTTACCCAAATCTGCTTCAAGAACAACCACCTTTGGGTTATCGGCAAGGTCGAGCAATGCTTGGCCGTATCCGTCCCGTGTTGCTGCCATTCGTGTCATGCTTCCACCTCCCCAAGTTCAACCATGGCTTGATGGAATTGTTCATCGTTCGGTGCAGCACCATGGAAGGAGGGATTGTTCTCCATGTACGAAATACCCGCACCTTTAACGGTATGAGCGATGAGAATTGATGGTCCGTTGCAGTTCTCTGGTGCTTCAAGGAAGTCCAAACCTTCCATGACTTCGGTCATATCGTGTCCATTAATTTCCTTAACATTCCATCCGAATGCCTTCCACTTTGCAGGGATGTCAAACATTCGCATTTGTTCTTCACAGAAATCATCGTTTTGGATACGGTTTCTGTCAAGAATTACTTTGAGGTTTCCGAGTTCATGGTGTGCTGCAGCCATAGCGGCTTCCCAAACACTACCTTCTTGCATTTCACCATCACCGATCATAACGAACGCTCTTCTTTCGCTCGAATCGAGTCGAGCAGCCGTCGCACAGCCCATACCGAACGATAGTCCCATCCCCAAAGATCCTGCTGAGAAATCGACACCAGGGCACCATTTCATGTCGACGTGACCTTGGCAGACTCCGCCAAGAACACGGTATGATTTGAGGTCCTCATGCGATATGAATCCCATTTCAGCCAAGACAGCATACATTCCAGGAGAGGCGTGTCCCTTCGAGAGAATGAAGCGGTCACGGTCATCCCAATCTGGTTGCTCTGGGCGGATTCGCATACGAGTGGCATAAAGCGCAGCTATGAGGTCGATCTCAGAAAGAGAACCCCCAGGATGGCCTGCTTGCGCACGGTGAACCATTTTGACAATTTCAACACGACATTTTCGTGCTATTTCCTCTAAATCTGCAATCGACTTGGACATTATTACACCCTCGTAATGTCGTGCCTTAGCGGGAGACCTTTGATGGTTTTCCTTCCTTTAGGATGAATGCCGGTCGCTAAATCACTTCAAGTTCTTGAGTTTGAAAGCGTTAAACAATTTCAGAAAAGCGTCGAGTACAATCATTCTCGATTCGGTAACAAGATTTCCACCTTTCGGTAATGCACGAGTAGCAAGCCAAATGAAAACTGCAACAAACCATCCAAAGAACATCAATGAGAACAAGTCACCAAGGGTCGTAACACTGAAAATTTCGTTGAGTTTGATATCGCTGACAATCAGTAATGCGATGAACACTCCAAGCAATGATTCGCCAGCGATGAATCCTGCACCGATGAGTACACCACGGTTCTCCACTTCTTTAGCAGCCTTCTTCGCTGCTGGGGACGGATTCGATTTAATCGAACCATCGATACGGATATAGGCCGAATTGAGGGCAAAATAAGAGATAATTCCGCCGAGCATAATTGGTACTGAAAGGGCTAATGGGAGATAGATCCCGATTGCAACACTCATGACAGGCATTTTGAGAACGATAAGGACAATTGCAATGACTGCACCTAACAATACCATCTCAATGTTGAGTCCTCCACCAAATGCTCCTTGGACGATGGCCCCAATCAATTCGGCTTGTGGTGCAAAAAGCGCTTTGTCGCATCCTGGGTCGGAAGGCAGCGGGTTAATTTCGCATGCAGTTTTAGAAATCCTGAATGCATTGTGAAGCAGTTGCAACGTTGGTCCAATGATCACAGCGCCTGTAACAACGCCAATAATTTCAGCAGTTTGTTGCCTCCACGGTGTTGCACCAACCATATGGCCTGTTTTGAGGTCCTGCATGACGTCTCCGGCAATTGCCGCGGATGAAGCTACAATTGCAGCAATGAGAAGTGTTGCTAACATCAGTTCTGTGGTTCCGAGGCCGAGGAAGAAGTCGCCAACAATCCAAACCAGTGCCACAGTGAAAAGTAAAGTGGCGATGGTCATTCCTGAAACAGGAGAGTTTGATGAGCCTACAACTCCAGCGATATACCCTGCAACAGCAGCGAAGAAGAAGGCTACAATTCCAAGGAATAAAGCGCCTGCAAGAGCGAGAATTAGTGAACCGGTCGCCCACCAATAATAGAGGAAAGTGAGAACAATGAGTACTCCACAAAACATCAACACCTTGTCGAGTGGAAGGTCAATTTCAGTTCTCAAAAGTTTTTCAGAGGAATCGTCGTTCTTGACAAGGGCTTTGGATAGCCCAGTGATGATCGTCTTACGCATCGACCAAAGCGTGTAAACTCCTCCAACGACCATAGCACCTACTCCAACGTAACGTATTTGAGATGCCCAAATAATGCTGAAGCTCGATACTAAATCGGGCGCAGGTGGCCATCCACGAATGAGCCCGTACATTGGAACGAGTAATGCAAATCCAATGACACCTCCGAGGAAGATGAACGATGCAATACGAATTCCAACGATGTAACCAACAGAAAGCAACGCAATCGAGAGATCCATTCCAGCATACACGCGAGTTCCAATGAACTCCCAAGCAGCCTCGACCTTGTGATGGGTTACCTCGAAGCCTTTGACCATGAGGCCATAGATAGCACCTATTCCGAGTGCGTAAAGAATTGCCAAAGCCCCTTCTCCACCCTCTTCACCAGCAACCAATACTTCTCTGCATGCAACACCTTCCGGGTATGGCAGAGCTTCCTCAACGATGAACAGTCGTCGCAGCGCAATGGTGAACATGGTGCCTAACAATCCTCCAAGTAAAGCAATAATCATCGTGTCAAGCCACTGAATCTCCGTCCAAATGCCGATTACAAGGAATGCAGGAACAGTGAATATGATTCCTGCTGCTAGAGATTCCCCTGCACTTGCCATTGTTTGTACGGCGTTATTTTCGAGGATTGAAACATCATTAAATGCCGTTCTTAGGATAATCATCGACATTACTGCCGCAGGAATACTTGCGGATACTGTCATACCTGCATACAACCCCAGATAAGCATTGGCTGCAGTCATGAGAATTCCCAGAATAATTCCCACAACAATAACACGCAGTGTCAATTCTTTAGGGGACTCTGAGGCAGGGATGTATGGTTCTCCCAAATCGCTCATGCACCTTCGAGACTGATGCAGTTGTTCAATTCATCGCTTGTGTGGATAGGGAAAACCACCATCATTATCATAAGTCCTCCATGGTACCAAGAACTGCTTACGCACGTAAGTGAGGTGTTTTGGGTGAATACTTGGCATGACTTGAACTCGGATGAAATAATTCATAATCTTGACACCAACCAAGACGGCCTTTCGGATGCAGAGGTTCTCGAACGCCGAGAAAAATACGGTCGAAACAAACTAAAAGAACCTGAAAAAACCTCTGCTATTCTCCGGTTTCTTTCTCAATACAACGACCCTTTGAACTACTTATTAATTGGTGCAGCACTCATCGCACTTGCCATTAAACCGGACCATCCTGGAGATGCAATTTTCATCTTCATAGTCCTCACAGCAAATGCCACCTTTGGTTACTGGCAAGAAGGTCAAGCAGAACAGGCTATGGATGCTCTCAAACAGATGGCTGTTTCGACATGTGTGGTCATCCGAGAAGGAATTGAATGGTCAATTCCAACTCCTGACTTAGTCCCAGGCGATGTTGTCAAACTCGAAGAGGGGTTGAATGTACCCGCTGATATCCGTGTCATCGAATCTTACCAGTGCAGAATTGATGAATCTTCACTAACCGGTGAATCAAACAGCATTCTCAAATCAACGGATTCTTTACCGGCTACCACGCTCTTGGCTGATCGCAACAACATGGCTTACATGGGAACCTGCGTTTCGACTGGCCGAGCAATTGGCGTCGTTGTCGAAACCGGGATGCAGACTGAGCTTGGGCGAATTGCGAGCAACATCGTCGACACTGAAACTCCAAAAACTCCTTTGGAACTAAAACTAGAATCACTGGGGCGCTTCTTGGGATTCATTGCGTTGATTGTTGCAGTCCTTCTCGTGTCGATTGAACTCCTCATTGCTTACGGTTCAGCCAATGACAATCTTTGGGAAGTTGCAGTGGACCAATTTATCATTGCCATTGCCATTTTCGTAGCGATTGTTCCTGAAGGCTTGCCTATTATTCTCGTTATTACTTTGGCGTTGGGAATGCGAAATATGGCTCGCCACAAAGCGATTATTCGTCGCATGAAGGCAGTAGAAACCCTCGGTTCGACCACAGTAATCTGTTCGGATAAAACGGGTACGCTCACGAAAAATCAAATGACTGTCCGTCAATTTACATCGACTTATGGTACTTTTACTGTATCTGGTGAGGGCTTCAAGCCAGTTGGCAATCTGTCTTTGGATGGAACTGAGGTGACGGATGAAGGAATGGGGAAATTGCAGAGTGATTTGGCATTCCGACTTTCTGCTGCATGCTTATCTTTGTGTCACAATTCCCAGATTTCGAAAGTCGATGGGCAGTGGCAGGCCATTGGCGATCCTACGGATTCAGCATGTGCGGTGTTAGGATGGAAAATTAATGGTGATGTGCGAAAGTTTTCACAGCGACATTCAAGAATTCACGAGTTCTTTTTCGACACAACCCGCAAGCGAATGTCAGTTATTCACGAGTATGAAGGCGAACGTTGGGTCTTTTCGAAGGGCGGCGCTGGTGGCTATGTTCCGTTGGTGGAATGGAAAGTTGTAGACGGTGAAATTGTCCCCATCTCTCAAGAAGACTTTGAAACAGCATCCAAAGCGAACAAGGAAATGGCAAATCAAGCAATGAGAGTCCTCGCCCTCTGTGCTCGACGATTGGATGACGATGAAGATATCCATGATGTCAACGTTGTTGAATCCAGTTTCATTTTCCTCGGACTTGTTGGAATTATGGATCCCCCACGTTCGGAAGTCAAAGAAGCAATTGCAACATGTCAGAGAGCAGGAATTCGTGTGAAAATGATTACTGGCGATCAACAATATACTGCTGAAGCAATTGGCAAGGAACTCAACATCACCGAGGGTGGTATCGCTCCTGTGAACGGTGCATCGCTTGCATCAATGAGCGATGAAGCACTCGCTGAGGCAGCAACCCAAGCCAGTATTTTCTCACGTGTAACTCCTGAACAAAAGATGCGTATCGTGTCAGGACTACAGGAACGCGGTGAAATTGTCGCAATGACGGGCGATGGTGTGAACGATGCGCCAGCTCTCTCTCGTGCCAACATCGGAATCGCAATGGGGATTGCTGGAACGGATGTGGCGAAAGATGCAGCAGACATGGTGCTTCAAGACGATAACTTTGCGAACATTGTTCACGCTGTGGAAGAAGGACGTAAGATTTACCAAAACATTCGAAACTTTGTCCGCTACCAAGTTTCTACCAATGTAGCTGCTGTTGCATTGATTGTTCTTTCAACGCTCGTCCTGCCTTGGGAATTGCCGTTGACTGCAACTCAAATTTTGGTCATTAATATTCTCATGGACGGACCACCTGCTGTTGCGTTAGGGGTGGAAAAGAAGCATGGTAACGTAATGGACCGTCCACCACGCCCAGTTAACGAGGGATTACCAAATTTCCGCGATGTCGCCCTCATTTTTTGGCTTGGGACCATCATGGTTGCAGGCACGTTAACGGTGTTCTACCTCGCAGGCGGCGGTCTTGATCCATCTTCGTGTGACACCATTCCAATGACCGATGCAGCGACCTTTACTGGCTTCGACCTCGATGCTTGTCTTGCAGGTGATGCAGATGCAATGGCTGATGCCGAATCGTACGCATCTGAGAAGTTCGCCTATGCACAAACCATGACGTTCTCGGTGTTTATTCTCTATCAATTGTTTAACGTCATTAACTGCCGTTCGAGCCAAGACAGTGTTTTCAAGCTCGGTTTGTTTTCAAACAAAGCAATTAATTTGGCAATACTCATATCACTCGGACTCTTGCTGTTCTTCGTGCAACTTTCAAACCTCACACTGCCGTTCGTGGGACTGGAGATTGGTGGATTGCTGCGTACTGTGACACTCGGAGCAACGGATTGGATGGTGATTGTTTGCGTAGCATCAACTGTTTTTATCATTGAAGAGTTTAGAAAATTCATCGTTAAATCTCGTTATTTTGCGGTACAGTGAGAAAATCAAACCTATGGCCACAACCACATCTTGAAAAACAGTTTGGGGTAGCAATACATATGTCAGCATGGGAATCCTCTGTTCTCGATGCGGGTTCTAACCCTGAATGGAAGTCACTCCTGCCAAATCTTGTGGGTGATTTAGACACATGGAGCAGTAGAATGCAACCTATTGCTGCTAAGGTTTCCAACGGCCAACGACTCACGCTTGCTGATGGCATTGTTCTTTTTGAGCATCCTAACCTTTCTGAGGTTGGACGACTGGCCAACTGTGTCCGTTCCGCTCGATTTGGCTCAAACGCTTTCTTCAATTCCAATGTGCATGTCAATCAAACAAATGTTTGCGTTCTCGCTTGCAAATTTTGTGCATTCCGACGTTCAAAGAAGGCCAAGGATGCATACGCATTGGACATCAATGCATACCTCGAAGACCTCGGCCAATACGCTGAACATGTCGATGAAGTACACTCTGTTGGTGGACTGCATCCTGACTGGGGTGTTGAACATTATGTGGAACTTTTCAAGGCTTCACGTGAGCGTTTCCCTCATGTATCGATCAAGGCATTGACCGCTGTCGAAATAAAACATCTTTCCCAACTTTCGAACATGAGTTTCAAAGACACACTCCAACGCCTCAGAGATGCTGGCCTTGGTTCGCTCCCTGGAGGGGGCGCTGAAATCCTTGACGATGGTGTTCGCGCGATTATTTGCAACGGAAAAGAAAGTTCATCTGAATACCTCGAAATTCACCGAGCCGCCCACGAACTCGGAATTCCAACCAATTGTACAATGCTATTTGGAACAATTGAATCATTAGAGCAGCGGTTAATGCACATGATACAATTGCGAGAAGTCAACGATGACACCTCCGGTTTCCAGTGTTTTGTTCCCTATCCGTTTCTTCCTGACCACACACGGCTTCCAGAAGCCCAACTTGCAACGGGTAGCGAAATTCTACGCACTATCGCCGTTTCACGACTTATGCTGGACACCATTCCACACATCAAAGCCTACAGGATGAACATCGGTGATGAACTCGCTGAGTTAGCCCTCCAATACGGTGCTGACGATATCGATGGAACAGTTCAGAAAGAATCGATCATGCATTTGGCAGGCTCGACAACTCCGCTTGATCACGACCGTATTCGGCTGGCTCGTCTTATCACGGATGCTGGATGTGTCCCTGTTCAAAGAAACACGACTTACGAAAGGTTCGAAATCTTCGTCCCGCCGGAGCCAAAACCTCGTAGAGGGTTAAAAATGGCCAGCCCCTGAGGAAGAGAGATGGTTGAATCACATTGGATGCAAACGATGGGCAGAGTGGCCTTTCTTAATTGCGACCCACTATTCTACGGATTAGAGTCTGATTGGAATATTCTTGCTGCTCCACCTGCATGGCTCACAGGCCATTTACTACGTAAGGACTGCATTCTTGCACCCATACCGGCGGCAGACTATGCTCGCCATGCGGATGAACTGATTTTACTTCCAGACATTGGAATTTGCAGCCGGGGTGAAGTTGGTAGTGTTCTTGTCTTCGGAAATAAGCCTCTCGACCAAATGAAGTCGATTGCTTTACCAACGGATTCTGCGACTTCAGTTCAATTGTTGAAGTATCTCTTGAAAAAGCGTAACTTGAATCCGGAGTTTGTTCTCATGGGCCCAGATCTCGAGGGGATGTTGAAACAATGCGAAGGGGCGCTGCTCATTGGCGACCGTGCTCTTGAAGGTGCTAAACTAGCACCTGACACAGTTCAGCTCGATTTAGGTAAAGACTGGTTGAAGTTCACTCAGAAACCGATGGTGTTTGGCGTTTTTGCTGCTCGGAAAGATACGCCAATTGAATCTCTCCGTCACGCACACGCAGTTCTCAACGACAATTTATATCATTTTGAACAAAGTGTTGAACAACGTCAGAGTGTAATTGAATGGGCTATGACTCACTCTCACCTCGACTATGAGCGATTGGACCGGTACTTTGGAGAGGTGTTCAATCGCATAGACAGTGAAAATCTTTCTGGGCTTAATGAATTCCTCACGAAGGCCTGTGGGCTAGAGTCTGGTGCGGAATTCGCTTGGTGATTAATCTTCATCATCGTGAACGTCATTCTTTCCTGAATAGGTGACTACTCTTCTGGTCTTGACCTTCTTAGCGGTTGGTGTTTCTTTAACCACCTTTTTCTTTGAAGCAGTTTTCCTTTGTGGAGGATCATCAGAAGTTATCGCACTGCTGTCCAGACGTCTACGCTTAACCTTCGTAATCGGGCCATCCTTTGTTACCTTTTTTTGTACAGCCTTTCTACGTGCTTTTACAGGTTTGGGTTCAGATTTTTCGCGAGGTTCAACAGCGGTCACATGTGACCCCTCATTGTCGTTCTCTTCGCTGTTATCGTCCTCGATATGGCGGGTCTCATCAACCCCTTCGTCGTAATCCGATTCATCCTCACTGCGTACATCGAACTCTACTTCATCCTCGTCGTCCATGTCGAGTTCTAAATCCATAGCATTCTTGGTTCGCATGAGTACCACAAAGGCTCCTGCAACCAAGAGAATTACTGGGGCAAACAAAATCGGATTGTCGACAAACCCTTCAATCACTTTGGTACCAATACCAGGTTCTTCTTTGACCACTTCTTCCAATGTGACGCTCAATTCACCTTCACTTACCCACCAAGGGGAATAATAGAATTCCTTCGAAGCAGAAGAATATGCGGTCACATCGATTGGGTGGAGTTCAGCGTGTTGAGCCAAAGAGGCATCTGTTGCCTTCGGTTGAGATCTAATGTTAAACTCAAGCGGGTATGTTACCGTATCACTGAGGTTAAAGAAAATCGTGTAGGTAATGGCAATGTGAGTTTTTTGGTCACTCACTGCAGTGAATGCCATTCCTCGTTCAACGCTGCATTCAACACGTGCATCAGTAAGTTGACCCGATGACATTTGTATGGCGTCCTTCCACGAACTTGTGTAGTGGTTTTGATTCATGTTTTTACATGTTGCATCAGCAAAGAGTTCAGCTTCTTCTTCGCTCAACTGCGTATCTGTGACAATTGAACGTCGAGACAGGTTACGCAATGCTGAGGAGAGTTGAATGTCGAGGGTAAATGTGTCATCAAGGACCAAACCTGTAGAATTAAACTGAAGCGAAACCTTCCGTATGGTCTCCACATCTGGATTTTTGCTGCATGCTTGGGTGAATGTTTCACAATTGTTATCTCGGATGTCGGGGATTGCATCACCGTCATCATCATCATCGAACTCATCTGGAAGTTCATCCCCGTCCAAATCAGCGCCGCTTTCACCCTGGCCCACCGCTACATTCGGGGCGCCATAAACTGCAATATGCCCCGTGTCAGTCGCTACATAAGCCATCTGGCGTGTGCCAAATTGGTTCTCAACGATGTCAAAATTCATGGCCTGGTGGGCGAGATAAATCGAAACTACATCGTTGAGTGACGTGGAATCAACAGTGAGAATTCGCTGTGAACTACCCGTTTCGAGGAGGTGGATTTGGTTGTTGTTCGCCGACCAAAGTAACTGCGAACCCCCCTCGAAATTTCTTTCTGCAATTGCTCCACCAGAAAATGACCAGAGTGCCATTTGCCCTTGTTCGGTGAATACAGCAAGTTGTTCGTCGACTGAATCAAAGTCACAGCTTAGAACTTTTGAGTCGTGATCCCATTGCTTGCCAGTTGGATTTCCATCAAGCGTCCACATGACGACACGACCACTTTCATCGCCGGTCAAAATGTAACTCCCGAGAGATGAAAAGTCCACGCATGTCACCTTCGTATTGTGCTCTCCATTGAGCGTTCGTTCGATTTGCATATCTGATGTGCGGAGTAAATTGATTCCATTGTTGGTATTCGGGACAGCGATTAGGTTTCCATCAGGCGACCAATCGATACTCTCTGAGCGCGAATTGGAACCACTCTTTTTCGACGTCAGCGTCATCGATTCTACATCAATAATTTGGATTGTATCGGTATCTGTTACGGAGCCGGACTTTGCAAATGCAATCTTAGAGCCATCAGGGGAGAACTTGATATCCAACACATCACCGTCAATGACAAAGGATTCAATCAGTTCTAAGTTGGTCCTGTTATGAATTGCTACCAATCCATCATATCCACTGGCAATGTAGGTTTCATCAGGGTTGATGTCGACCGTGCGCGATTCTTCAGCATTGTCTGTAACAGTAACATCGACATAGGCAATATCAGAATATTGACCTGCTACCACTGAAACTGAGCTCGCTAGGAACACCGCTAAGCAAAGTAGCGTCTGTATTCTAAATCGTCGAGAGTCCATGGCCGTCGTTATCCTCCAGTTCCCTCTAAGGTTTGAATACTTCGTATTCGGTGTTCCATTTTTGTATTCAGATCATGCGGTTGGTTCATCAAGGTCGCGACGGTGGGAGCATCATGGTGGCAGAGTTACCTCTCGATGAAAACGGAAACAAGATAGTGCGAATTGGCCATTCACCAGACCCTGATGATGCCTTCATGTTTCACGCCATGACGACTGGTGCTTTTCCAACACCTGGTTACAACTTTGTTCATGAATTACAGGACATCGAAACACTCAACCACAGAGCAATGAACTGTGAACTGGAAGTATCTGCGGTCTCAATTCACGCTTTCCCTGAGATTTCCAACGACTATGCACTCATGAACTGTGGTGCATCTATGGGCGAAGGATACGGCCCCATGGTCGTCTCTCTAGCGGGTGCCTCTACTGAAGAAGTTCGATCCTCGACCATTGCAGTACCTGGTTTGAAAACCAGTGCATACCTTGGCCTTCGACTTGCATGGGGCGACTGCGATATTGCAGTAGTACCGTTTGACGAGATTATTCCTCGAGTTCTCGATGGTACATACAAGAGCGGACTTATTATTCACGAAGGTCAACTCACCTATGTCGACCACAACCTAAAGGTCCATGTTGATCTTGGCGTATGGTGGAATGAACGTACCGATGGATGGCCTATGCCATTGGGTGGAAATGTCGTTCGACGTGACCTCGGGCAGCAAGTAATGGAAGACATTACCAAATACACCAAGATGAGCATTGAATTTGCTCTTCAATCTCCAGATGAGGCGCTTGAGTTTGCTAAAAAATGGGGACGTGGTATTGATGATGATACCAACCGCGAATTCGTCGGCATGTATGTGAACGAGCGCACCATTGACTACGAGAACGAAGGCAGAGCCTCCGTACGCCAATTCATCCGTGAAGGACAAGAAATCGGAATGATTCAGATGGATTTTGATACTTCCACTATGGCCTTTATTGGCGCAAACGAGTGATCGAAATGGCCGTCGAAAAGCGGATGCCGGGCGTTAGCCAATACGGCTCAGTTGACCCCGCACCTGCAGAATTCAAAGGCGATGTCACCTCTTGGGCCGAAACACTGTACGATGAATCCCTTCCGATGTTTCAAAGAATGCGGAGCGTTTTTTCTTTGAGAAACCTCGGTTCGGACAATGCTTGTTTGGCCCTTTGCGCCGGTTTTTCAGCATCAAGTGCCCTACTACGCCACGAATTGGCCTATGTTCTAGGGCAAATGCAGAACGATACAGCACTCCCTGCTCTTATTGAACGCCTGAGTGACGCAGAAGAACATATCATGGTTCGTCACGAAGCTGCAGAAGCTCTTGGCGCAATCGGCAATTTAGAAGCAAAACCTGTTCTCGAAGAATTTCTACACGATGAAAATCCAGAAGTTTCAGAATCTTGTGAAGTTGCTCTCGACCTATTGAATTGGTGCGCCACCAGTGAATGGGAAAAAGCAGAATGGTGACCAATATGAACCTCAAGTTCAAAGACTCAATGCTCTTACGCTAAACAAGAGGGATTCTATGCCACACGACCATATCACACTCGCACAAGCCCCTAACGGTGAAATTGGACCGCGCTGTGACTCTTGCGGTGTCCGCCTTACCTTCGGCAACGCAATGGTTGTCGATAAGTACTATTTGTGCTGGGATCACTATGTGGAAGCAACAGGCGCAGACACATCGACGACAGTTGGAGAAGCAGAAGAGCGATTCTGGATGACAGAATGATTGGTCTTGTTCAATAACCCTCACCTCCTCGGCATTGATGGGGTATTCTATGGCAGCAGGTTGGGCAAGATTTGCACACCGCTTCGGCACATACTATCGTAGTTCTGAATTCTGGACTCCCCCTCGATTAAAGACAAGGGAATGGATGTTCATTCCATTTGGTGGTGCACCGCCAATTCGCCACAAAGGATTCAGCGACATGAATGCTGTGCGGCAATTCATTACTGAACGTTCAATGCATTCCTGCTTCTATTCGACTGCTTACTGGGAGCGTCCTTTTGAACTGAAAATGTCTGATAAGAACTGGCTTGGTGCTGACCTCATTTTTGATTTGGATGGGGACCACCTGCCAGGTGTTACCGACCGTGATTTCCCAGGCATGATACAAGTCATTCAAGAACAGGCATGGTCGCTCTGGAATGATTTCTTAGAGCCCGAATTTGGCTTTGATGAAAAGTACCTACAGGTTACATTTTCCGGGCATAGAGGATTCCACCTGCATTACCGTGACCCCTCATTGTTCCATCTCGATTCGGAGGCTCGTAGAGAAATGGTGTCCTATATCCGAGGTGAAGGAGTGGATGTCAAGGGAGGATTAGCGCGTTATCACGACTTGACATCCGACGGTTGGACTCGACGCATACGCGACGGAATGGGCGACATGATCGATAAACTTCGCATGATAGCTCGTAAAGATCAGGGGTTCAGCGGCGAACTCGAATCCTTACATCAAGGACTTCTCTCGCAATCGCAACGTGAAGGTAGAACATCCACGAAAGGCAAGGGGTCGATTCAGAGTTTAGCTCAAGTCGTCAACCATGATGCACGTGCTGAACGGTTACGAAACGGCAGTTTCGGTGTACTTGAAAAATATGAAGGCTTGTTCTTGGATTTGTTAAAGACTGATTCATCTGTAGTTCTAGGTTCAGCTGGTGAGACTGACGAAGTCGTAACTATCGATGTTCGTCGACAAATACGCTGGCCAACTTCTCTTCATGGAAAATCGGGAATGCGAGTGAGTGAATTCCCTCTTGAGCGACTTGACCCAGACGGTTCAAACAGATATTCGGCTTTGCATGAAGCATTGGCACTCAGCACACAAGACATGCTCGAAGTCGAAATGGTCGTTGATGATTCAATATGCCAATTCGGCGACCAAGTATTCGATAAACAGACTGGCGAGCGGTTTGAGATTCATGAAGCAGGGGCTACTTTCTTGATTTTGAAAGGATGGGCCAAGATTGTTTCGTGAATATGATGTTGAGGTATGAACTCAGGTCGTCTTGTGCAGATTAAGAGGTAAGGTTCAAGACTCCACCCGCATCCAACGGGTTAGAGGTGAACCGGATGGGTCTACGCAAAGGCAAGAAAAAAAATGCTCAAAACCCACCATCGCCGGCTCTACCATTGCCTCCACTCCCCGGTATGCCATTACCTCCAGGTGGAATGCCTCTCCCAGATGCACCCGTTCCCCAGCCACTTCCCGAAGCGCCAATTCCTGCTCCACTCCCTGTAGCACCTATGCCAGAGCCCGCATCTGTTCAACCCACTCAATCTTCATCAAGCGAGTATGGGGATATGTGGGCAAAGCGCTCAGATAAACCGCTCCAGCAGATTTACGGTCATATTGACCGACTCAGTAAGAAAGATACTGGATCTCTTTTAGATCGCTATGCCGATCGTTTCGGCCACTCGCTCGACCGTGAGATTGTTGTATTGCGCAAGAAAGACCGTGAAGCGAAGTTGTCTGAAATCCGCGACGCACCTGTGGTGGAATTGATTGAAGAAGATGAAGGTGACCTTCTCACTCAACTTTCGGCAATAGAAAATGAGTTGCGCACACTCCGCCCAGAATATCAAGCTGCAAAGGCTTCGGGTGATTCTGCCATTCTCTCACAACTACGTCCGATTCTTGAATCTCTCATGGCCGAGCGTAAAACCCTCAAAAGCATGATTGAAGGTACTGACTCTGCTCCAATTGTCGCTCAAGAAGCCGTTGTGGACGAAGAATCTGGTGAAGATGTTTTCATCAATTTCGTAGCCATTGTCGATGACTTGCTCGGCTCTGCTCTTCCAGAGGAAATTGTATCAGAGTTCATTGCGAGCGCTGATTTTGCCATTTACCAACAAGTTGGTGAAGACCCAGCCGCTGCTGACGACAACCTTCGTTCACAATTTGTTTCAATTGTCGATGCTCAACTTGGCAACATGGAGCAGGATTCAATCAATTCGTTTGTTGCATCGCCTGAATTTGAAGTTTACAGTTCAGTTGCAACTCTCTATCAGTCGGGTACCGGCGATGAACAGTAAGGATGTGAAAAAATGGGATTACTCGATAAGGCAGGCGATGTTGGTTCAGCTAAGAAGCCAGCCGCAAAAGCAGTAGCAAAAGCAAAGCCAGTTGCAAAGGCAGTACCGAAAGCGAAGGCAGTTGCAAAGGCCAAGGCCGTAACCCCAGCCCCTGTTGCTGTTCAAGTGGCAAGTCCTGCTGCAGTGGTAGTCAAAAAACCCCGCCCTCAAGGTTTGCCTGAAAACTTTGAGATTGCTTCCGCAAACGCTCGACGAATCGCTTGGTTTACGAATTTCGTGGTGAATCTCGGACCAATCTTCGCATTCTTGTTTTCTGTTACTATTCTCGATGCATTCACGACCATTTTCGCTCTTGTTGCACTTATTGCTTTGGTGCTCAACTTGATTGTCGTGCCAGTCATGTCAGGTCGCACACTCGGGAACTTCGTATCGCGTACGAAAAACGTCAACTCCTCCGGAAATAAGCCTATATTCTTGCATGCCCTGCTCGTGTATTCAACAGGAATCTTTGCATTGATGGGCCTCATATTCCTCATGGTCAATGTTCAGTCGGTTATGAATACCAAAGGTTCAGAACAGATCTGGGCATCGATTTGGTCCATTCTTGGAGTTGTATTCATTGTACTCTTTTTCGTAAATGTGACGTTCAAAAACAGCAGTGCACTCAAACAAGGATTGTACGATACACTGTTTGGTGCTTACCTGGTAAAGCACGTCACAGTCGCCGGTGAGGAATCATCTGGAATTATTGCAAAACTCGAAAGCATGGGTACATACGGAGACCGATATTCAAAGCGTCAAACAGAGAAGAAAGTCAAGCGAGAAGAGAAAGCAAAGGCCGCTGAGGCAGAACAAGCTATTCTCGCTGAATCTCCTGGTACGGGAGACGAAGAATCCGAAGTTAAATCAGAAGATTCTTCTTCTAAGTCTGATTCAGAAGCTGAAGACAAGTCTGAGTGAATTGTCGGTGTTTGAATGACTTTTCGCGAATGGAAGTGGTTACGGACTCTGCTTTGGCTAAGTCTATTCATTGCTACAACAGTTCTCCTAATTTCGGCGGATTTGCGCCTTTTTTGGTTTTGCACTCTTCTCATTGCTAGTGTAGTATGCTTGTATAATTCTTATCTTGAATGTATGGTTAGTGCGATTTTCATCAGCCCATTGAAACCTAAAAAATCGGCAATTGGGGAACAATGGAGTTCACACTATGGATTTCATAAGGGCATAAAAACTCACATTCAGATCCACTCAACGAACCCAAATCAACCACTGGTGATCTTTGTACATGGTTGGCGCAGTACATCCGCCTCTGTTGCCGACCGTGCAATGTGGTTTGTAGAGAAGAACTGGAATGCCCTGCTCCTCGAATTGCCAGGTCACGGGCAATCCTCACCAATTCATCGATGGAATGCAATTACCTCAGCAGAGCATGTTGAGTACCATCTTCGTAATCTCTCTGAATACATTTCAGTTTCCAAAGACACCCCTATATTCCTATACGGCCACAGTATGGGTGGTTACTTGTGCTCACGCATTTCAAGTCAACAATCCAAGCCACTCGGCTTCAACATCACAGGTGTTGTCTTAGAATCTCCCCTGATGCTGTACTCGTACATCTTAGAAGAGATATGCCGCCAATTCCGCATTCCACAATTTTTGCGCCCTATGCACCTCAAAAGGTTGTACAGGGATGTGAAAATGATGCATCCTGAGATTGAACCTTCGGATTCGCTAAAGCAGTTTGATGTCCCTCAGTGGGGCTTTCCTAATGCACCAACATTGTGCCTCCAATCAATGAACGACAATCGCCTCGGGAGGGCACATTATGATGCACTTGTGTTGCACTGGGGTAAGGAGCACCCTCTTACCCACCATCTCATCGAAAGTTTACCGCATTCTGGTGCTCGAACAAATGAAGACCGAGAACAACTGTTAAGCGACTGGCTGCACAGTTTTGATTCACTCATGCTCTGAGTGATCTGCCTTCTCACGTGCCAATTCCCGCATGTCATCAACAACATCCAGTTCGTCCACAATTTCTTCACCAAGGAGTGTTTCAAGAACATCTTCCATGGTAACAATTCCCGCAGTCCCACCAAATTCATCACGGACGAGAGCGAACTGTTGACGTTCCTCAAGGAACATCTCGAGTGCTTCATCGACGTTAGCAGTCGTTTTCAGAGAGATAACAGGCTTCTTGAATTCACTCATTGGCAAGTCCCACTCATCACGGCTTGCTGCCATCAATATCTCAGAGCGAATGACGATACCTGACGAGTCATCAATTGTATCGTCGAAAACCGGAATCCTCGAAACTCGGATTATTTTATGCTCATCAAGGATTTCCTTTACGGTGCTGGTTGCTTGGACGGAAGTCATAACGACTCGTGGTGTCATGATGTCAACGACTTTGATGTCTCGAAGTTTCAAGAGGTTGTGAATCACCTTTTCCTCATCTTCCTCAATAATTCCTTCCTCACCGCCCAAATCAGCAAGAGCGGCTACATCATCACGTGTGACGAGGGTGTGGTCGCCTTTCGGTAAAATAGCCTTGAGCATCTGAATTGGAATGATGAGCACAGCAAGCAAACGAACCAGTACTGCTAGCAGTTTGCCGGTGAACGGTGCAAGCTGCTTCCAATATGCCGTCCCGAGAGTCTTTGGAATAATTTCGGAAAGAAACAAAACTGCAATCGTAAGGATGATTGAAGCGATGGTCAATGCACCTTCACCCCAAATCGATTGGACTTCAGAACCTACACCAGCAGCACCCATCGTGTGTGCAATTGTGTTGAGCGTTAATATCGCTGTGAGGGGTTTAACTGCATCGTCTTCTTTGAGGTTCGTCCATACTACTCCATTTTTATCGCCGTCTTTTTCGAGGACTGCTATGTAAGTATGTGGGATTGAGAGGACCACTGCTTCAAGGATTGAACACAGGAAGGAGACTCCGAGAGCTATTGATGCGTAAACGATGAGGGTGGTCATTGCCATTTGGGGTCTGTGCTCCTAGCGGGTGCCTATCTCAAGCACAGGCATGGGGTTATTGAAATGTACCATGTGCGTACCTGTTGAGAGTGTAAACGCATTTCTGCGAACATAGACAGGGGTGAAAGTCAAGAGCAATGTGTTGTTCCGAAGGGTTGAGGGGCATTATGTCTGGTGAACATGTACTGATTTGTGTGGCTTGGCCGTATGCAAATGGCCCCCTACATCTTGGGCACGTTGCAGGGTGCTACCTTCCACCCGATATTCAATCTCGATTTGAGCGAGCACGGGGTAATCGCGTGCTCATGGTATCTGGCTCAGATGAGCATGGAACGCCAATTACAGTTTCAGCAGAGCAGGACGGAATCACGCCCCAAGATGTTGTCGATAAGTACCATGCCATCAATTCGAAAGCACTGCTTGAACTTGGTTGCACTTGGGAACCCAATGTTGACCCACGGGGCATTGAATACGGCGGGGCTTTGTTCAACAGAACATCTGATCCCCGGCATAAAAAAATGGTTCAAGATAATTTCATCCAATTGATGGATGCCGGACTGTTTGAAACCAAAACCATGAAACAATTCTATGAGAAAAATCCGGATGACTCCACAGTTGGACGATTTCTACCCGACCGTTACATCGAAGGAACCTGCCCCTCATGCAACGAAGAGGGTGCCCGTGGCGACCAATGCGATGCTTGCGGTGCTACATATGAAGCAATTGAATTGAAGAATCCTGTATCAAAAATGAATCCAGAAGCGGAGATCGAAATTCGCGATACTGATCACATGTTTTACCGTCTCGATGCCTTTCAAGAGGTGCTCGAACAACACGCAAATGAGCAACACTCAGTATGGAAGTCAAACGTGCGGGCAATGACCAAACAATGGCTCGACATGGGGCTACGCCCTCGAGCAGTAACCCGCGATTTGTCGTGGGGAATCCCACTCCCGCTTGAAGACGCAGAATGGGAAGGAAAGTGCGTGTATGTTTGGTTTGAAGCAGTTCAAGGTTACTCGACATGCGCTCGTATTTGGGCTCAAGATTTTGCTACAGAACATGAACTAGGTGTGGATGCTTGGAGAAAATGGTGGTGTGTAAATGAACATGGTGAATCACCTCGTCACCTCTATTTCCTCGGAAAAGACAACATTCCTTTCCATACCGTCATATGGCCTGCACTGATCATGGGTCTCAACCATGCTAAGAATGGGAAAACGTTGAACGATGCCGTTCAACTTCCTGGCCCTGGTGATTTGGCACTGGAATCTAATGTCCCTGCAATGGAATATCTGATGCTTGCCGGCGGTCAGTTTTCAAAATCTCGCAAGCATGCAGTTTGGCTTCCATCGTTCTTGGACAGGTTTGACCCAGACACACTTCGATACTATCTCGGAATTAATATGCCGGAGAATCATGATACTGATTTTAACTGGCCCGACTTTGTCGAAAAAATCAACAGTGAACTTATTGCAGCCTACGGTAATTTTGTACACCGCGTTCTTACTCTGGGTGCAAGGCTTGAGATGACTGTACAAGGCCCATTTTCACCATTCGATGACCTCTCAACGACCTTCGATGTGCAGGAGAAATTAGTATCGTTGCACGAACAAATCACAGAATCTCTTCACAGACATAGGTACAAAGAAGCATTGCGATTTGCAATGAACGCAGCTCAGACCGGTAACCAAATGCTTCAATCTGCCACTCCATGGAAATTTTTGAAAACGGAAGGCGATGAAGAGTACATTGCTTTGCGAAATACTTCCCTCTCCAGACTTGCCTTTGGATGGCGAATTTCGCGTTACTTGGCAATCGTTATGCAACCTTTCTTGCCGTTCAGTTCTGCTAAACTCTGGAAGGCACTAGGACAAGAAGGAGAAGTTACTGACGTTCATTGGGACTCAGCGATTGACTGGACAGTTCCAATGTCATGGAATAATGCAACCCCTGAGCCGTTGTTTAAGCGGCTAGATTTGGAAGAAATACTGGCTTCCGAACAATCTCTCGTTGATTCAAATGAATCGGCAGAACAGCCCGGCCACAGCGTTAAAGGTGGCAAAAAATCGAAGAAGAAACCCAAAGGAGAGAACGAAATGACAGATGCACCAGAAGGAACTACATACCTCAATTTTGAAACATTCATGGAAGTCGACCTACGCGTAGGGAAGATTTCGGCAGTTGAAGACCACCCAAACGCTGACAGACTTTTTGTCGTGACTCTTGATGATGGTACTGAAGAAGGCCGAACGATTTGCGCTGGCCTCAAAGAGTACTACACTCCTGAGCAAATGGTTGGTAAAACTGTTGTATTTGTTGCTAACCTCAAACCAAGACCACTCCGAGGTGTAACTTCCGAAGGAATGATGTTGGCAGCAGACGATGGCGAAGGCAATGTCAAACTCGTTACCGTTGATGGCGAAATTTCTACTGGATCCCAAGTACGCTAATCAATTGGACATACGTTCGTGAACGGCATGCATGATGCCGCGTGACACTTCACTGCACTTTGATCGAAGCAACGGGCATTGAAGTCTTATTTCTTCGCCCATCTCCAATGGCAACGACTGCAGATTGATTTCCACATTGAACAAAGCACCTTTGACAGCAGCACTCGCCAACAGTGAAGCAACGCCGACATCTGATACTGCGTTCGCATTGCCATTTCTTGCGAGTTCTTCTTGACATGACAGCAATTCCAATCCGAGAAGTACAGTTTCATACGGTATTTGTGCAGCAAGAAGGGTGTTGTTTCGTATGGATTCCTGGCGTTCTTTTTTCTCGTTTTCCGTTGATTTTGCCATTCGAAAAGAATCCATTACGCCATCGAATGCCTCACTGTCAAGTTGTGCTAATTCTCCGGCTCGATGAGAAATTTTGTCCACGATGAGTTGAGCGTCCTGTGCCGCGACCCAACCTTCTTTCCATTTCTCGTTTCCAAGCGTGAGATGAGCCACCATTTGCGTCAACGCAGATGCCTGACCAAGAGCGACTGCTGCGGCAGTTCCGCCGCCTGGCGTTGGTTCCTTCGACGCCAATGCTTCTTGGAAATCCCGTAAACTCATGTCCATCCAGTTCATTGTGCCACCGCCTTTGAAACAGCCCATTCAATGATACGCTCGTTGGCAATAAATTCGTCCAGTTGACTCAATCCCAAGCCCTCAATCGCAGCCTTGACCAATTCTGCATCGTCGCTTACACCTTCAGGCGCATACCATCGTCCTGATTCCAGCATTGCTTGCAACGGTACAAGGCCAACCAATTCACTGCCTGGTGCTTGGATGCCATGGTCGCTAGCCAATGTTTTACATGCTTCATAGGCCACATGCATCGGGCATTTCTCAACATCACGAAGGTTCATTGACACTTGACTTATACCGTGTGATTCGAGTGTGACCCCCATTCCTTGTACCAGAGTTAACATCCCAGGCACACGCATTTTACGCCCATCGATGTTCTTGATGAGTCTGCCAGAACTGCGTACAATCGAACCAATTTTTTTAGAGACCGATGCGTCCTTCTCGTCAATATTGACGTTGTATGCAACCAAGATCCCCCGTGAACCAATCGTAATTGCCCCTGATTTCGATATTCGTTCATTCCACTCTTTTGGGCCAAAATCAGGATACCTCGTCGAATCTAGATGCTCTGTTTGACCATCGCTCATTCTAGCCTGTAAGCCTTCATATTGTCCCTTTCGAATCGTTGATAGCAATTTTTTGTCATCATGCAAAGCTGCTTCTCCGTACAAATAGGTTGGGACATTGCATTCCTCAGACACTTTTTCTGCTAGGCGCATTGCCATTGCTGAACATTGCTCCATGGTGATTCCACGCAGAGGTACAAACGGACATACATCGACTGAACCTAATCGTGGATGCTCACCGTGATGTACGCGCATGTCAATTTCGTCAATTGCTTTGGAAATGAGAATGAACGCAGCCTTTTCGACAGATTCTGGCCTGCCTGCGATTGTGATCACAGTTCGGTTGTAGTCCGCGTCAGGCTCTATTCCGAGTACAGCACATCCGGGAATCTCAGCAATTGAATTGGTAATGCGTTCGATTTTCTCGATGTCACGGCCCTCGGAGATGTTTGGCACACACTCGACAATGGATTCCATGCTTGCCTGCCTGCACCGGAGGACTTTGAATGTTAACGCTCATACACACGGATTTCATCCGTAAAGTGCGTCTGGTGATGATGTGATACCACTTGTCGACTTCTTGACCATGATTCGTTCAACGGCAGCCATCATGTCGTTTTGAGAGATTTTATTTCGTTTGTCGCGGATTGCAATCATTCCTGCTTCCACGCATGTCGCCTTAATTTCGGCACCAGAGAAACCTTCGGTTTTTTCTACAAGGGTTTTCATCTGAAGGCGAGAGGTTGACATTTTCGACGTGTGGAGTGCAAGCATAGCTTTGCGTCCTTTCGGGTCTGGCAATGGGATGGTTACAATTCTATCAAAACGCCCAGGTCTCATTAGCGCATCATCAAGTATGTCCGGGCGGTTCGTTGCAGCAATGATCTTGACGTTTTCAAGCGCATCAAACCCATCAAGTTCGGCTAGCAGTTGCATGAGAGTTCGTTGAACCTCGCGGTCTCCGCTTGTTGAACCGTCGAGACGCTTGGCTCCGATTGCGTCAATTTCATCCAGGAAAATAATGGATGGTGATTTTTCTTTCGCCAGCGAGAAAAGCTCACGAACCATACGTCCACCTTCGCCAATGTACTTTTGAGCCAATTCACTGCCGACCATTCGGATAAATGTGGCCTCAGTATGGTTTGCAACAGCCTTTGCGAGGAGTGTTTTTCCACAGCCTGGTGGACCTACAAGAAGAATGCCCTTTGGTGGGATGATGCCGACTTTCTCAAACAGTTCCGGCTCTAATAACGGAAGTTCAATTGCTTCTCGAACCGTCGTTATCTGTTCATCAAGACCAGCCACTGAATTGTAGGTAATATCGGGTTTCTCAACCATTTCAGCACCACTGACCATCGGATCCCATGCTTCATGCAGTACTTCTATGACTGCGAGCGTATCTTGGTTGAGTGCAACTCGAGTCCCGGGCTTGAGTTTCTTAGGTTCGAGTCTTTGATTAAGGGCCACTTGGAACACAGTACCGTTCGATGAGCGAACAATGGCTGTGCGCTCGTCGAGAACATCTTGTAAGTGGCCAATGATGAGAGGTGGCGTTTTGAGTAAGCGCACTTCATCATCGAGTCTCGTCGCTCGCTTTTTGAGCGTTCGAATCTCGGTTTCGAGATAGGATCGTTCGTTAATTAGATTCTGTGAATCTTCAAGTAATTTTTGATAGTCTTCCTCGAGGTTTTTTAGATCGTCATCAGATTGTTTGGAACGGGGTGTGCCGCTCTTCTCTGCCTCGGAACTCATAGGAATCAAACCTTCGTCGTGGCTACAGTTTGTTAAGTCGTCGCTCCAAACGATTGCGTCAATATGTTCCGAAGCCTTCAAAGACAGTCAACACAACCATCATTTGGGTGAGTTCATGGCAGACTGTGAGTTATGTGGAGCAATGAAAGTCGGAGTACGGCATGTGAAAATGGGCAAGGCAGAGGTTGCTGCATGCGCTCGCTGCACTGAGAAAATGAACCTCGGGCCGAAAGAAACCGCTCCAGGTCTTGCCCGAGCACAGAGCATGCACGCTCGTCCTGCTCACCAGACAGGCTATGCTGCTAAAGGCAAGAAAGGCAAGGATATCATGCTCAAGGCCGAAAAAGAACTGGTCGATGATTTTGCTCAACGAATTATGAATGCCCGCAAATCCAAAGGATGGAATCAACCGACTCTTGGCAAGCGAATGGCGGAAACCGTGAACATCGTCAAATCCACTGAAAGTGGTAAGCGGCCTACAGATTCAGTATTGAAAAAATTTGAACGAGTCCTCTCCATCACTCTGTTTGAAGTGCCGACTTCTAAGAGCACACAACGTGTTGACAGTTCAAGTTCTCGAGGAATGACCTTGGGTGATTACCTTGACGACCTCAGGTGATTTAGTGTCAGATGTATCTGTTCATGCTGTTTGGCTGGCTCAGGACGACCCGAAAAAAAACACTGCAGTTCTTGCATCAAAGCGTGGAAACCTGAAACTGCATAAACGAATAAATACGCTTCCGAAAAGAGGAATTATTCTTGAACCTTTGTGCGGAAAGGTGTTTGGTCCCGAAGACCATGCATTAATCATTAACGGTGGCTCTTTGGTCGGACTTGACTGCAGTTGGGCACACATTGAAGAAAGCGTGGCACAGGTCATGAGAAGAACACGCCTCCAGCCGCGTATGCTACCTCTCCTCTTGGCCGCAAACCCAGTGAATTGGGGGAAACCTGGACGACTTACTACGGCTGAAGCACTGGCTACTGTGTTGTATCTAATCGGTCGTGTAAAGCAAGCGCGTGACGTGCTCGGTGCTTTTCGTTGGGGTGAACGTTTTTTTGAACTCAATAAAGAGCCACTTGATGCATATGCCCAAGCACAAACCAGTGCCGAACTGGTAGAACTGCAGTTTGAATTCTTTGATATCGAACGACCCGAAGAGACTTCAAGTTGAGTACGAATAGAGATTCATGCCGCGAAGCCGCCGTACAGGAGTTCATCGACTCAGCGATGGTAAGCTATCTATTCAAGAGGACGCATTGGCTGTTGAATGCCTCATCCAATTGACATCAGATTCTGATATCATTTCGAAGCTTCTCGGAACTCCAACCAACCTGCGTGAATTGTTTGTGGGCCACGCGTTCGCGGAGGGCTATGGGGATATTCGAGCGTCGAACATCATGGTGGACTCTACCGATACTGGTTCATTTCGTGCCCGAACAGACGCATCGATTGCTCAGCGAACCTTGTATGAGCGTGTTGTTACCTCATCATGTGGAGCGTGTGATACCGATGGACTTGAGGAAATGAGTTCTTCCTTACCCCATTTCCCTGGCCCTCATCTAATCTACAAACACGAGATATTGTTCAAGGCTTTTGATCAGATGAGGTCTCTGCAATCTGGATTTCAAGAAACAGGTGGTATGCACGCAGCAGGACTTTGGTCTGCTGATGAAGGCCTTCATTGTGTTTCAGAGGATATCGGAAGGCACAACGCAGTTGACAAAGCGATTGGCTCAGCATTGTTGCAAAATACCGACCTTAGTCGTCAATTCCTTCTGCTTTCAGGCAGGTGCGGTTGGGACCTGGTGGCCAAAGCCTCCCGTTCAGGAATCGGAACCATATGCTGCATCGGCGCATGTTCGACCCTCGCTGCAGACACAGCACGTAATCTTGGTATGCGTATTTTCTCGTTCATGAAACTGGATTCATGTGTTGGAATTGGCGTGTTACGGTGATTGGTAACGAAAACCCTTGAAAACCCCCCCACGCAGAACGGGCTGGTGGGCATTTGAGGAAGCAAGCACGAGCAACCACTCCGCCGGACAACCTCCCGCTCAAAATTAAGAAAAAGAAGAAAATGGCAGCAGGCATACCTGCCGTCACTTCATCTCTAAAACACGGACTTCAAAACATGGGCATTTCGCGGACAGTTAAAACCCTGACAATGGTCAACCAACAGCAAGGATTTGATTGCCCTGGCTGTGCCTGGCCTGACCCATCTCATCGAACCCAGTTTGAATTTTGTGAAAACGGTGCTAAAGCTGTTGCTGATGAAGCAACAAAAAGCCGTGTTACACCCGATTTTTTCGCCAAGCACAGCGTTCAATTCCTCTCGGATCAAAGCGACCGATGGCTCAACAAACAGGGACGTCTCACCCATCCGATGGTACTCGAAGAAGGCAGTTCACACTACACTCCAATCTCTTGGGAGGATGCGTTCATAGAAATCGCTTCACACATCAATGCGCTTGACGACCCGAATCGTTCCGTGTTCTACACCTCTGGAAGAACGAGCAATGAAGCGGCTTTTCTCTATCAAGCCATGGTCAGAAGCATCGGTACAAACAACCTCCCCGACTGTTCAAACATGTGCCATGAATCCAGCGGAAAAGGTCTTGGAAGTACGATTGGGATTGGGAAAGGCACCGTTCATCTTGATGATTTCAATCATGCAGATGTTATTCTTGTCATCGGTCAAAATCCGGGGACCAACCATCCACGTATGCTTACAGCACTTCGAGATGCGAAGCGAAAGGGCGCCATGATTGTCCATGTAAACCCACTCCCTGAGGCCGGATTGGAACGATTCAAGCATCCGCAAGATTATATGAAAATGAACCTCGCCACAACCCAACTATCTGATTTCCACCTACCGGTGAAAATCGGTGGAGATGCCGCTCTTCTCAAAGGCCTCATCAAAATTCACGACGAGGTTGGACATCTTGATTCTGATTTCATCGAAAACCAAACTACTGGCATTGAATCGATGCTTGAAAAGGCAAGAGACACCGATTGGGATACCATTGTGCAGGATTCAGGTCTCAGTCGAGAACAGATCTCCAAAGTCGGCCATGCAGTTGCAAAATCGAAAGCTACTATTGCATGTTGGGCCATGGGACTAACTCAACAGCCCAACGGGGTTGCAGTTATCCAAGAAGTTGTGAATTTACTGCTGATGGGCGGGCATGTAGGTCGCCCTGGAGCAGGATTTTGCCCTGTCCGAGGCCATTCCAATGTTCAAGGTGACCGTACCGTAGGCATTTGGGAAGCCCCCCCCGAGCATTTTATTGAACGTATGGAAAGTGGCCTCAACATTTCGATACCACGAGAACACGGATATGATGTCGTACGAGCAATACAAGCCATGAGAGAAGGGTTGGTGGATGTCTTTTTCTGCATGGGTGGCAATTTTATCTCTGCAACCCCCGATACGCTTGCTACTGCTGAAGGGTTACGGAATGTAGGTTTGACCGTCCAAGTCTCAACAAAACTCAACCGTTCTCACCTCGTCACTGGCAAGAAAGCAATTATTCTCCCTTGCCTAGGCCGTACAGAGCGCGATATACAGGCTTCCGGACTCCAATTTGTGTCCGTTGAAAACTCGATGGGTATTGTTCACAAATCTACAGGAAATCTACCTCCAGCTTCGGAACTTCTGAAGAGCGAACCATGGATTGTATCACAATTGTCGAAACACCTCTTCGACACATCACCGATTGAATGGGAGCACATTGTGAGCAATTATGATTTGATTCGAGACCTCATGGAAAAATCACTTTTAGGTTTCGACAACTACAACGAAAGAGTTCGCCAAGAAAATGGGTTCATGCTACCCAACCCACCTCGGGACTCCCGTTCGTTCAGTACTCCGTCTAGGTTGGCTCATTTCACGACTCATGAGTTACCCAATGTGCACCTTGAACCTGGGCATTTTATCATGATGACTATACGTTCTCATGACCAGTACAACACAACGGTGTATGATGTTCATGACCGCTACCGCGGCATCAGTGGCAACCGCAGAATCATCTTGATGAACGCCCTCGATATGGCTAAGCGTGGCTGGAGAAACCGTCAAATCGTTTCAATCACAAGCCATTTTGACGGTGAAACAAGGACTGCAGACGGATGGCAACTTGTCGCCTACGAAATACCCCGAAACAATATTGCCACATATTTTCCCGAAGCCAATGTGCTTGTCCCACTGCATTCTACGGCCAAAGACTCCAACACCCCAACATCAAAATGGATTGATGTCACACTTTCCGCATCATCTGGGGATGAAGAGGAATGACAAACATCGGTTATCTTGAACTCATCAAGAGCAACAAAGAATTCCGCCGTCTTTGGTCTGCCTCTGTCATTTCAATGCTTGGAGAATGGTTCAACACTATTGCCCTGTTCCTCCTCATCTTTGAGTACACAGACTCAGAATTTCTTTTGGGAGTTTTGTTTACTGTCCGGATGCTTTGTTTCGCCCTTTTGCAACCAATAAGTGGCCTCTTAGCAGATCGAATGAATCGCAAACATATCATGATTGCTTCCAATGTATTACAGGTATTCCTTGCCCTTTGTTTCCTCGGTGTCAACGGTTCTGAAGACATCTGGTGGATGCTCGCCCTTTCCGGGGTGATGATGTTACTCCACGGCGCTTATGTGACTGCTGAACGCGCAGCACTACCCAATATTGTACCCGAAGAGCACCTTGCTACTGCGAACGCTTTGGATGCAGCGTCATGGTCATCAGCGCTGTGCATTGGAGCCATGCTCGGGGGGGTGGTGGTCGAGTTTTATGGGGTCGATGCTGCATTTATCATTGATTCTCTAACGTTCCTCTTGAGTGCGATTCTCTTGATCCCCATAACATTGCCACAGACGGTTGGTGATGAAATGAAAGGACCTCTGTTTTCAACCGCAGCATCGAACATCAAGAACGGTCTTCGAAGAATTCTCGATGAATCTAGGCTCTTGCGAGTTGTTTTTGCTAAAGCATCTTGGAACATCGCTGGCGGTGGGCTTGCAGGAGTTTTCCTGGTCGTCGCAGGTTCGAATGTCGATGGATTTGGAGCGGCTATTGGTTTTGGATTTTTTTTCTTTGCTCGCGGGATTGGGACAGGTTTAGGCCCAATTATGGCTCGTCGTTTCTTAACGAACGAAGAACGATGGCCACTCCTTATTGGATTGCTCGTCGTTCTTTCCGGATTTTTCTACCTCCTTGTTGGCTTGACACTTGGTATCAATTTATGGCTCACATTTGCTTTGGTAACACTCGCTCATTCAGCGAGTGGCGGGAACTGGGTGCTCTCGACAATACTTACTCAAAGGTGGGTTGAAGATGAAATCCGCGGCCGTGTATTTTCAATCGATATGCTGACGATGTCGATTGCCTTTTCAATTTCAAGCGCCGCCGCTGGTTATTTGCTTGAGAACGGATATTTGAATCTCCAAACCGGTTTCCAAAGTTTTGCAGTGCTCATGATGTTCTCTGGAATCGTGTTTACAATGTGGCGTCCAGACCGTTCAAAAACAAACGATGTGCCGGCTCTTTCCTAATGATTCAATACGAATCCTCAAGGGCGAGAGCATCAACCAACGGACATGAGCGGAGACTTCAGCGCTTTGAGGGAGTATTTGGCAGAGGGTATTCCTTCTCAAATTCCTGATTCGCCTGTTTGGGATGAGACGGTCGACCATGCACCACCTCGGCGCCAAATTTTATCTGAACAGGAAAAGAAATTGGCATTGCGTAATGCTTTACGATATTTCCCAGCTGAACATCATCCAATACTCGCCTCTGAATTCCATAAGGAGTTAGAGACGTTTGGACGGATTATCATGTGGCGATATCGCCCGACGCAATACGAAATGAAGGCACACCCACTCACTGCTTACTCCTCGAAGTCTCTTCAGGCCGCCTCCATCATGCTGATGATTCAAAACAACCTCGATCCTGCAGTTGCCCAATTCCCTCATGAACTGATTACATACGGGGGTAATGGCTCTGTATTCCAAAATTGGGCACAGTACCGACTCGTCATGAAGTACTTGTCCGAAATGACCGATGAACAAACACTCGTCATGTATTCTGGCCACCCAATGGGGCTTTTCCCCTCACACAGAGATGCCCCACGAGTTATTGTTACAAACGGCATGGTGATTCCAAACGCTTCCTCTCAAGAGAATTACGAAAGAATGAACGCTCTTGGCGTCACCCAATACGGACAAATGACTGCTGGTTCCTACATGTACATCGGCCCACAAGGCATCGTTCATGGTACGACCATCACCTTACTCAATGCCGCACGAGCACATCTTGGATTGGGCGGAGATGAAGGCTTAGGTGGCGTAACTTTTGTCACTTCAGGTTTAGGCGGAATGTCTGGTGCACAAGCCAAGGCAGCTGTGATTGCAGGTGCTTCTTGTATAGTTGCAGAATCAAATTCCCATGCAGCGTATAAGCGCCATGAGCAAGGTTGGTTGACAACAGTCACCGAAGATGTTGATGATGCCATAGACAAGATGATGCAGGCTGCTGACCGAAAGACCCCAATTTCAATTGGATACGTCGGAAACATTGTCGAACTATGGGAGCGATTGGTAGAGCGTAATGTCTCTGTCGATTTAGGCAGTGATCAAACAAGTTTACACAATCCGTTCCAAGGCGGATACTTCCCGGCAGGGTTTTCCTTCGATGAGGCTTCGAGTATGTTATCAACGCACCCTGACAGATTCGCGGATGAAGTTCGATCAACGCTCCGACGTCACGCTGCTGCCGTAAATGTTCTTTCTGAAAACGGCATGTATTTCTGGGATTATGGAAATGCTTTCCTCTTAGAAGCCGGTCGCGCTGGCGCCGATGTCATGTCGGCTGACGGATCTTCGTTCCGATACCCGAGTTATGTCGAGGACATAATGGGTCCAATGTGTTTCGACTATGGTTTTGGACCCTACCGTTGGGTCTGCTGCTCGGGAAAACCTGAAGATTTGCGCGTCACTGATGAAATAGCCTGTGAAGTACTTGAGCAAATGCTCGACAGTTCACCTCCTGAAATTCAACAGCAACTGGTCGATAATATTCGATGGATTCGTGGCGCAGGTGATAATGAAATGGTCGTTGGTAGTCAAGCCCGAATCTTGTATGCTGATGATGAAGGTCGTAGGAAAATTGCTTCGGCCATGAACCAAGCGATTTCGAGTGGCCGGATTTCCGCTCCCGTAGTACTTGGCCGTGACCATCACGATGTATCAGGCACAGACAGCCCATATAGGGAGACTGCCAACATCCGCGACGGTTCAATACAAACTGCAGACATGGCAGTGCAAAACTTTGTTGGTGACGCTTTCAGAGGTGCAACATGGGTAAGTCTCCACAACGGCGGGGGTGTGGGCTGGGGTGAAGTGATGAACGGTGGATTTGGAATGCTTCTTGACGGAACTGATGAATGCGAACTGAAACTTCAGAGAATGTTACACTGGGATGTTAACAACGGTGTTGCCCGGCGTGCATGGGCTCGTAACCCTGGAGCAGAATTTGCAATTCGTAGAGCAATGGATGCTGAGCCCTTGTTGAAAGTTACACTGCCCGAGCATGCCGATGATTCACTTCTCGATGACTTGTTCAAGGAGGATTCTAAATGACCACAATTTCACTCGACGGCCACACTCTCACACCTTCTGAAGTCATGCGCATAGCAACAGGTGATGCAGTTGTCGAGGTGTCGAAAGATGCACTTGCCCGTGTTGAATCAGCCCGTTCAGTTGTTAAGCGAATTCTCTCAAACGATGAGACAGTCTATGGAATTAATACTGGCTTTGGAGCACTCGTGCACCAACGAATCTCACCAGATGATTTGACGCAACTGCAAATAAATCTCATCCGCTCTCACGCTACCGCAATTGGCGAATTAATGTCGAAAGAATCAGTCCGTGCAATGATGGCCGTTCGAATTAATTCCCTTGCCAAGGGAAACTCCGGCGTCCACCCAGATGTTCTGGCACAAATTGTGAACTTCCTTAATTATGATATTACGCCAGCCATCCCGCGAATCGGCAGCCTCGGTGCAAGTGGCGACCTTGCTCCACTTTCCCATATGGCGCTGGCGCTCATTGGTGAAGGCGAAGTTCTTACGCAAGACGGTTTGACTGAACCGGCGAAACTCCAATTAAGGCAACATGGATTAATCCCACTCGAGTTACGTGCTAAAGATGGATTATCTCTCATCAACGGTACAAGCCAAATGTGTAGTTTCCTCACGCTATCAGAGCAGCGTCTCTCGAATCTTATGGTTTATGCAGACATGGTACTTTGCACTTCCATCGAAGCAAGGCAAGCAAGCGTTACGCCTGCGGATGAACGCGTTCACAATGCCAGACCACATCAAGGGCAACTCGCCGTCTCACAACGAATTCGTACCCTTTTGGCCAACTCTCCGATTATGGCCTCCCATGCTGACTGTGACCAAGTGCAAGATGCCTACTCTTTTCGATGCGCACCGCAAGTCCACGGGGCGGTTTATGAGCGCTATTCAGCCCTTCAGAATACATTGAACATAGAACTGAACAGTGCCACTGACAATCCATTGGTCTTCCCCGATCATGCAAATCCCGGTCCCCATGAAGTCGTTTCACAGGGTAATTTCCATGGAGAAGTATTAGCCTTGACAGCTGATTCGATGTCTGCTGCAGTGTTTGAGTTGGCTTCGATTTCTGAGCGCAGAATTGACCAAATGCTAGATCCAGCCCGTAGTGGGATGCCAGCTTTCCTCGCAAAAGATTCAGGTCTTGAGTCCGGCCTCATGATTGTTCAATATGTGGCTGGCGCTTCCCTTTCCGAATTGCATGGGCATGCAGCACCCCGTTCAATATTTTCAACCTCTACATCTGCTGGACAGGAAGACCACGTAAGTATGGGAGCAACTGCAACCTGGAATCTCCTTCAAGCAACCTCTCGTCTGGCTGAAGTCTTGGCATGTGAATTGGTTGTAGCATGCGAAGCATTAGAACTCAATCCAATCGAGCCTTCGCCATATGTATCCGCTCTTAAGCAACGGGTACGTACGATTGTCCAGCCACTCTCAGGCGACCGCAGTACCAGTTCAGACCTTATTGCTGTAGCCAGTGAACTGCTTGATTCAAAGTGGCTCGCCAGAATTGAGGCGGAAGTAGGAAGGCTCAACCGTTAATCTACAAAGTAGATTTTTGCAAGCTCTTCAAGGCCGGTCAATTGTCGAATCCTGAATCTCGCCGAGGTTTCTTCGCTTGCAGTAAGCATTCCACTGTTTGCAGTAATGTAGCGGTCAATTTCGACTGCTTGGCGCACTTTTTCTTCCACTACAGCATACAACGCGTACGATTGTTCAATGTCCGTAGCATTGAGTGCTGGCTCAACTTCCGAGACGTCAAGTCCCATTCTCCTCCATTGAAGTATGCGTTTACGAAGTAGGGAATTGGTAAATCCATTGTAGGGAAGCCGTGTCAACTGTACCAGTTGCGGTGAACCATCGTCAAGAATAGTCAATGGCGTCAAACCTAATACTTCGTTTTTCACTTCATGGCGGTCATTCTGTTCAGTTAAGTCAGTAGATGCCTCTGGTGGTGAACTGAGCTCAATGCTGGGTGCTTCACGACGGAGTCTGGCAAGCCATTGCGGGTTAAACGCAAGTGTGCGGATGGGTATGAGTATCGTCCATTGTTTCCTGTGAACAGACTCCCTGAGCATCCGGATGAAACCCAGGGTATTGTCTTCTCCATTTTGCGTAACAAGCCACTCGAGTCCTTCGAGAACCACGACTCCGTTATGGTTGGAGAGGTGCGCTAGGATCAACTTCGAAATTTCATCGAGGTCGGGGCGGACTGCTCCGTCTGTAATTCGTTCAGACAACCAATACGCCTCGACGCTGTTAATGTCGAGATGCTCGAGCAATCGCCGATGCGGCAGCCGAGAAAACAACAGTACATGGCCATTCTTAGACTGACTTTTGCGGTCAACCCAAGCCAGAGTTTCCTCGTCGGTCACAAATTCACACGTGTATATTTTTCCGATTTCCAATACTTCACCCCCGCCGCATTTGACCGCTCGTATTACGAGTTCATCATTCAAAGTCTATGAATCATTATATCCGGCGATGCACTCGGGAGAACAGGTGTGGAAATGTCCGACGAGACGAAAGATGAAGTCGCTATGGCTGAATGTGGAGCATGCAGGGCGATTGTCCCTCTAAATTCCGAGAACTGTCCCGAATGTAATATTTCTTTTTCCGGTGTATCAGATGAAGCACTCGGCGAGTGTGGCGCTTGCCATGGATTGGTCGCCCTGGACTCAACTAAATGCAGCCACTGCGGGACAATATTTGTTGCTGACGATGTTGTTGAAGTTTTACGTAAGTGGCTTGAAACAACCGGTATTAGCATCCCAACTCTCTTCAAAAAGTTCGACACCAATAACGATAATCTCATCGATTCCTCAGAATTGAAGACGGGTCTTCTGAGCTTGAACTTGGCAGATTTACCTCCGTCACAAGTTGAACGACTGGTGAAAACCATCGACGAAGACGGAGATGGACAAATCGACCTCTCCGAACTCCATGAAACCATTACAGGTGAGAAATTAGAACCTGAGGACACCACTGCCGCTGCAACTGTTTCTACAGACGATGAAACGATTTCAGATGAAGACGATGATGTTGTGGTTGAAGAGGCCGACTTGGACACTGACTCTTCAGAAGAGGAGGAAACAGATTCTGTAGAGGAAGACGCTTCAGAGAATGAAGAAGCGTCTGATGCTGACCTTGAATTGGATGATGCTGAGGAAGAGGATGAACCAGAAAGTGAAGACGAATCTTTAGAAGATTCAACTGAAGTCGAAGATTATGATGACGACGAACTTGACGAAGATTATGTTGAGGACATGGATGATGTCCTCGATGACATCGCCGATGAAATCCCATCACATCAATCGATTTTACAATTGATTTCAGATGCAATGGACGAGACAGGAGACTCTCCAAACAAATTCTTCAACGCCCTCGACAAGGATGGCAATGGCCAAATTTCGGCAGCCGAATTTAGAAGTTCAATCTCTGATCTTATCGGCTCGGAAGTCTCATACAAAGACATTGAAACCTTCCTTGTTGATGTTGACGAAGATAATGACGGCTCCATCGACATCATTGAGTTCGTCGAGGCTTTGGAATCACTCGATGACCTTGATGAAGCAATAGATGATGAAGCGCGCCTATCGGATAAGGTGGACAAACCCTTCCCGACAGATCTTCAAAAGAAAATGATGGGTAAGAAATGGAACGATGTTGTTTGGCCTCTTATCCACATGGTGTTTGGCCTGTTTATCGCTGCATGGCTCATCAACGGGATGGGCGGTATCGGTCCTCTGGGCGTGAGCGGCGAAGGTGGCCCAATTGCTTTAGAAACGGACTATAAGATTGGATTTGAAGACTGGAATGAAGGCGAGATATACCCCTGTGACCCCGATGTCCAAGTTGGCGAGTGCCGTAATTCCCTTACTCCATTTTCCGGTGACTCATCATCTATGCCTGCTGGGTTTTACATTGATGGAATCATCATGATGGTTCTCGGCCTGGCTGGCCTTATTGGTTCTCTTGCCATGCATTTTGTTATTGTCCCGGGATGGAGAGCACGTGCTAAAGCAATGAAAGAGGTCTCTGATGACACTGAAGATGCACGTTCCGAAGATGCTGAAGAGGACGTGGCTGAAACTGATTCTGATGAGGGTGAAGTAGAATCGGAAGAATCCGAAGAATTCGATGAAGCGTATGAGGCATCCGACGACGACGAAATGGATTACGAAGAAGATTCAGAATCCGATGATGAAGAAGACGAGGGAGTTGAAGGCGACGAAATCGACATCGGATCACATATCGGTCTTGCGTTTGAAGACGAAGATGTGTTCGGGACAATAATAGAATTCGACGATGAAGAGGAAACTGTGACCATCGAAGAAGACGATACTGGAGACATTGTCACTGGTTACCAAAAAGACATTTTCTTGGAGTGAAAGAATGACTGCAGAAGACTCTCTGCGCGCATTCCAAGGCAAATCATCATGCCCGGTATGTGGATGTATTGAGCCGAAAGGATCGGTCCGGTGTCCCGAATGTGGCACATTCCATTCAGGCATACATCTCGAAGAACGTGAAGCTCCACCGCCGGGCGCACTACCCGAACGTGAAGTCATTGACCCAATGGTCTACTCATTGTCGGACAATCATGCCATTCCAGACGAACAATTTCAAGAGATAGAAGAAATATCTTCATGGCAAGGTGGTTCAACAGATTTCACAATGGAAGATGACGAGAAACCACTTGCTCGAATTGATCCGGATGATCTTGATTTGCCGGAGCCTGAAGTGCTCAGTGAATGATTCCCACGGTATTGCTTTTTCAAGAAGTCAAATATTAGTTGCCTTTTGAAAAATAAATAAACAATATTCATAGATGGTGCTATGTTCGAATGGTGGGCTCGGAGAGAATTGAACTCTCGATCTTCGCCATGTCAAGGCGACGTCATAACCCCTAGACCACGAGCCCTAGGTAACCTGCCCACTGAACCGGTGTATTAAACCACATCGGTAGGCGATGTAGACATTAACTGACGATCTTGGAAATTTTACCAGTACAACCGTTCTGGGAGCAACCACCCGCCATACGCGTTCTGCCGTTCTTCATTTTGATGAGCTGACCATCTTTGATAGGCCCATATGTTTTGCATTTCAGACAGAATCCTTCCACGACCGTCATGTCAATCATTCTAAGGGCATGGCCCTTTGTCTTAGAATCTTCGATGATACAGGGGTGTAAATCGAACATATGAATAATTGTAAGAAATCTGCCAAAACCCCCCTACTTGAGGCGGAAATGTGGGATAATATGCCTCCCCTCAGATTCGCCTATGTTCAAAACGCCTCACTGCGGCACATTTACGCAGAACTTCGTATAACGTCAGCACCTCCAATATCTGGATTTGTCGTATAACATACATTATGCGACGTGACGGGGTACTCTGAAATTCATGATTTCACTGAATCTGGGATCTCAAGGGAATCGAGTGGGACTTCGAACATGCCAACGAGGGGCGGACCGCCAAATACAGATTCGAGTCCACCGTCTTTCGTATCAAGAATTTCAGAAATTGCTTGTGAGATTTTCTTCCATGAGTTCTTATCCGCGAAAACCGACTGGACGATGAACAATCCTTGGCCATCGATGGATTGACCAATCCATGCTGCGATGCAACCGTCTTGTCGACGCTTGTATTCTTGTCGAGCTTCGAGCATTCGCTTGAATCTGGCACCTTTGCCTTCGGCTCCAGTACAGACCACAGTTTCAACCAATACATTAATGATATCCATTTTTATCCCTTTCAAAACTATAATTGATTAATTGTTATTTAAGAAGTTAATATAGGTAAATCAGTGATGAATGAATTCGCCGTTCAAACATGTGGAGAGAATTGGGGACTCGGATGGTTGGAGGCACCATGCCTCCCAGTACTCGCTGTTGAGGACATTGAAATTGGCCGCAGCCCCAACCTCGAGTCGCCCATGCGCCATCCCCGTCGGGTGAGGTGTTGTCTCGGATGGATTACGTGTGGCGGCGATGAGCGTGTTGAGTGGATGTACGCCGCAACGTTGAACCAACAGTGATCCGAGGAAAGTCATGCTGTTAGTTTTGCAATTTGGATTGAAGTCTGTTGCGATACTCCAAGGTATTTCATCCTCGAGTGTTTGTTGGAAACTCGGCCATTGTGCACCCATTGCATAGGGGGTTCCCGGTAAAAAGCCAGTCATAACCCCCGCATCTTTCATTCGATGCCTTGCATTTATGTTCGTGTAGTGCGCATGATCTGCTGAATCCACGCGCAATTCAGCCGCTAAGTCCCCACCTCCACCGTCTTTGAATTCGTCAATATGCATTCGTAATTGCATGCCCCCATTTCGGGACGCTTTCAAAATCTCTTCTGCTTGTTCAACATCAAACCAACCGGGTTCACAAAAAACATCTGCCGAACGTGCCAGGCCTTGTTCGAGTACACGAGGTAATTGCTCCGAGAGTATTTGCTCAACATACTCTTTTGCATTCATATTTGCAGGTATGTCGTGTGCACCGAGCCATGTTAAGTCGAGGGTAGGCAAATGCTTCATATCACCTAATTTCGAACCAATTTGAATTAATCTCAACTCCGATTCAGTCGTCAAACCATAACCACTCTTAGCTTCCATATGTGTAGTGCCACAACGCAATGTGTTGCGCATCCTTTCGTATCCAAGTTTGAGTAAATGTTCATCCGTAGCAATTGATGTTGATCGGACGGTGTCCTGTATCCCTCCACCAAGTTTTGCAATTTCGCGATATGTTTTACCTTCATGCCTCCATGATAGTTCCCGTGAACGGTCGCCCGACCATAGCAAATGAGTATGTCCATCAACGAATCCTGGAATGACTGCCATTCCGTTCAATGAAACTACGCGGTAATCTGGACTTACGTTCTCGTAATTTGTCGGTAATCCGTACTCCTCAATGAGTTCTTCAGTTTGGGCAATTCTTTCGATTTTACCTGCGTTGACTACCAATCCACTTCCTGCGGGGCGAACAAATTCTTCCACTTTGTCAGAAACATCTCCTGCTACTGTGCCTTTTCCCGACAGATGTGCCAATGGGCCAGCATCGACGAATACAGTTCGCATATTATGGTCTAGATGCTGAGGGTTGAAGAACAATGGCTATCTGCGTTAACTGGTTGAGATGGACGGTTGGACGCTTGGGATAGAATCAACAGCACACACGCTGTCGTTTGGATTGGTTGACTCAGAGGGCATTCCTCACCCTGCTGTCTCGGACACAGTTCGCCCCGATAAGGGTGGCATTCATCCTCGAGAAGCAGCAGATCATCACAAAGAAATTGCTCAATCACTTTTCCAAAAATTACTCGCCAATTACAATTTATCTCCTTCGGAAATTCATGCTGTGGCTTATTCCCAAGGACCGGGACTTGGACCATGCTTGCGTGTAGGAGCCGCTCTTGCAAGGGGCATTTCCAGTCGATTAGATGTCCCGCTTATCGGTGTCAATCATTGCGTAGCGCACATCGAAATTGGAAGGCAACAGTGCGGTTGTAGTGATCCGGTATTGCTGTATGTTTCCGGGGGTAACACGCAAGTCATTGCACATCTCGATGGACGGTATCGAGTTCTTGGTGAAACGCTTGATATCGGCATCGGTAACATGCTCGACAAGTTTGCTAGGGCTCAAGGAATTCCATTCCCGGGTGGGCCAGTAATTGAAAAACTTGCTCAGGAATGGCTGTCGAATAATCCCGAACCACGCTTGACGGATCTTGAACTGCCATTTGCAGTACGTGGAATGGACCTTGCCTTCTCAGGGGTTATGACTGCTGCACAACGTCTCTTGGACAACGGTGCGGAACTGGGAGCAGTATGTTGGTCTCTACAAGAACATGCTTTTGCAGCATGCGTAGAAGTTGCTGAACGAGCTCTGTCGCATACTGGCAAGACCGAACTACTTCTTGGCGGTGGTGTTGCATGCAACACACGCTTGCGAGAAATGTGTAGCCTCATGGCAGGTGAACGAGAGTCAACCTCACATGCACCTCCGAGAATGTATTGCATCGATAATGGCACGATGATTGGGCTGCTTGGATATATTGAACTGCAAAATGGACGAGTCACTCCCTATGAAGAGAGTGCTGTTGACCAGTACCTGCGTACCGACCAAACTCAGGTTACTTGGGCTGTGTAGTGATTGCTTCGACGCTAATTGTTTTTAAGGAGTCATCAACGACCACGTAATGGGGGAATCACTCATTAGCGGCGAACGTAGGAAAAAAGATGAGCCATTCAACCCCTTTGCTCGCGATGCTAGCGCTCAAAGAAACAAGAGAATGAGTGAGCGATCTCAGACCCAACGCCGCAATGCACCCGCTGCTCGACCTACTCCACGTCCGCAACAAAACAAACAAAATGCTCATGACGACTTAGCCAAGCGACGCGAGCAGGCACTCAAGCGATTAGGAACACAAGAATCGCAGAAATCACCAACTCCGGCAGCATCATCGGCGGTCAAAGAAACCTCAACCCCAACCTTCACCAATTCTGTAGAGAAACAAACACCTGCGCCACAGAAAGTTTCGAAAGAGGACAGACTTGCCGAGTTGAGGAGAAAATCCCAAGCTTCGCGTGATAATGCAAAGGCTCAGAGAACTGTTCCTTCAGATGTCAAGCCAGAGACTCAACTGGCTTCTGCACCTGCTACCGTTGAGTTTGTTTCTGCAGCGCCGACCTCAACAACCGCTGAAGCAACAGTTCCTGCACAAACGAAAACAGTAACTGGTTCGCGTAACGACGTGTTCAAGACCATTCAAACCCCAGTGGCTAAGCCATCAACGGACCGCCGTCGCCGTCGTCGCCGTGACGACAAGAAAGGTGGCGGCCGACAAAAGCAAGAAAAGAAGTTGAACCGGCAAAAGTACCTCGAATACAAATATGCAGCCAAGGATATATTGGACTCAGATCAAGTTTCTGAGGAGCATCGTTCGAATGTTCTCGGTCAAATATGGGCAAAGGGTGAACGAATCGGAATTGCAGATTCTCTCTTGTTCATTGAATCCAAAGTGGAAGAAGAAATTCTCCCTCGCGAAGTCGCAGACAAACTAAGAGATTTAGTTTCCCGAATGACGACAAGAAGGTGATATGATGACTGACTTAACAGTAAGCGAAAACATGGTAGCAAGCGTACATTACAAAGGAACATTGCCTGAAAGCGGCGATGTTTTTGATAGCAGTGAAGGACGTGAACCCTTGACATTTCTCGTTGGGCACAAGCAAATGATTCCTGGATTTGAGGAAGAGATCATGGGTGCCAAAGTTGGAGAATCTCGTGAATTTACCCTTAGTTCGGAACGTGCATACGGCGATCGTGACGACGAAGCAGTTCTCGAACTTCCAAGAGCACAATTTGAGCAACTGGAAAAAGAAGCTTCGCTCGAAATCGGAATGCAATTGGTTGCACAGATGCCCCATGGCCCATCACCGTTCACAATTACTGCGTTAACAGATGAAGCAGTAACTGCAGATTTCAATCACACATTGGCTGGACAATCTCTAACATTTTCGGTCGAAATTGTGGAATTGCGTGAGGCAACAGAAGACGAAATGTCACACGGGCACGTCCACGGTCCAGATGGTCACCACCACGATTGAGTGGGAGTGTTGATGAAGCCCCTCTACATGGAGGGTACATGGTCAGTCAGCGCAGAGAGGACTGGAAGACACTGAGTGGTCTTAATCTCGAATTACAGAGTACTGCTAAAACGCTGGCTGGACTACAAATTAGCGAAGATCAACTTGGCGATGCAGGTTCACCTCCATACACTCGCGGAATTCACTCGACTATGTACCGGTCACGATTGTGGACCATGAGGCAATATGCTGGTTTTTCAAGTGCCAAAGCAACCAATGAACGGTTCAAACTCCTGCTCGAACGCGGACAGAAGGGGTTGTCAGTTGCTTTTGACCTCCCAACGCAATTAGGCCTTGATGCTGATGATGAAATGTCACTTGGTGAAGTTGGTAAAGTAGGTGTTTCGATTTCATCACTCTCTGATATGCGTGAACTCATGGACGGAATACCGCTTGACAAGGTAAGCACTTCCATGACAATTAATGCGCCAGCAATGGTTCTTCTCGCCATGTATATCGCTGTTGGAGAAGAACAAGGTGTGCCTCCAAACCAAGTATTAGGCACCATACAAAATGACATACTCAAGGAATACATTGCTCGTGGAACATATGTGTTCCCTCCTGCACAAAGCATGAGGCTTATTACCGATATCTTCGAATATTGTTCAACGAATGTTCCGCGCTGGAACACGATTTCAATCTCGGGATATCACATTCGTGAAGCAGGTTCAACGGCCGTTCAAGAAGTAGCGTTCACTCTAGCCAATGCACTTGCTTATGTCGAGGCTGCAGTCGAAAAAGGGCTTGATGTCGATAGTTTTGCTCCTCGTCTCTCATTCTTCTTCAACTGTCATAACGATTTCTTTGAAGAGGCCGCTAAGTTCCGAGCCGCTCGCACACTCTGGTATGAGTTGATGTCAGAGCGATATTCTCCAAAAAATCCGAAGTCTTCTATGCTGAGATTCCACACACAGGTTGCTGGTGTGAGCCTCACTGCTCAGCAACCTCTCAACAACATCGCACGGGTGACGATTCAGGCATTGGCTGCAGTTTGTGGAGGGACTCAAAGCCTCCACACGAATTCTTACGATGAAGCATTGGGTTTGCCAACGGAGAAATCTGCCACAGTAGCCCTCCGGACACAGCAAATCATTGCCGAAGAAAGTGGTGCTGCTGACGTGGTAGATCCACTCGGCGGCTCATACCACGTTGAAGCTCTAACAAAGCAAATACATGATTTGGCACTTGAGCAGATACTGAAAATTGAATCACTAGGCGGTGCTTTGAAGGCTATTGAGCAAGGATGGCAGCAAAGGGAAATACACAATGCAGCGTATCAGCATCTCAACGATGTTGAATCTGAATCGAGACTCATAGTGGGCGTCAATCATGGCCTCATGGAAGATGACACTGTGACTGAAGTTTTGAAACTGGACCCAACAGTCGGCGATGAACAATGCCGTCGACTGGCAGAACTTCGCAGTTCAAGAGACGCAGAATTGGTTGCCGATTGCCTCGTTAATGTTCGTAACGCTGCGCAATCGGGGGACAATTTATTCCCACATGTTCTTCATGCAGTAAAGCATGACTGTACTTTGGGTGAAATTATTCAAGCAATGAAGGATGTCTTTGGAACTTGGATGGCTCCAAGCGGATTTTGAGGTGATGGAATGGATTTTGGACCTATAAGAATCGATCACATCGGCATCGCCACCCACCAATTAGAATCGGGGAGTACTTTCTGGAGATTGTTAGGGCTTAATGAAGGAAATGAAGATGAACTCGTATCCGACCAAGGAGTCACTACCCGATTCTTTGCTACAGCACCTGTAAAAGTAGGCGAACACCCAGCAGAAATCGAATTATTAGAGCCCACTTCCGAGGATACACCTATTGGCCGTTTCCTCTCAAAGCGTGGACCTGGCGTTCAGCAGATTTGCTTCAGAGTTGGCGATTTGACGGGCCTTATCGAACATTTGATGTCGAACGGCATCATGATGATTGATGAAACTCCACGAACTGGTGCAGGCGGGAAGTCAATCGCTTTCGTCCACCCCAAATCAACTGGTGGAGTCCTTGTTGAACTAACGCAAGCATCATAATATTCCTCCGAGTCATTTGTTTGATGCGAACCTGTGTTGACAACCTTATCGCTCTCCCACATATTGACGGACCTCGTATACGAAACGAGGTCGAATTCTTGGCTAGTCGTTTGGACATGCTACGCCAAAAGCGGCAAATTTCAAACGAAGCATATCTCGATGCTGGCGCAATACAAGGGGCATTTTCCATGATCGGTAACCTTGTTGAAATGGGCGTCCCACAACGCGAAATATTCGCTGAACTCAAACAACAACTTTCTCGTGCTTGTAAACTGGAGACAAAATATCCAGGCCTAAATACAGCCATTGAAGATGGACGAGTCTCTTGAGTGATACTATGTCGACTACACTGCTGAGCATCCGTGGGGTGACAAAGAGTTTTGCTGAAGTGGAAGCGCTCAAAAAAATCGATCTAGATATTCACTCCGGAGAAATTGTAGGTCTTGTAGGGAGTAACGGTGCGGGTAAAACTACACTCTTGAGGCTCATGGCGGGAGTTTACAAACCATCGAATGGGCGTGTAGAGTTAAGTAATGGAAAACCTGTAGAAGAAATGCGCCAGGAACTCGGCGTTGTGCCCGAATCCACTGGGCTGTATTCTCGCCTAACTGCATGGGAGAACATTCGCTATCACAGCCGGATGCATGGTGTTAACGACGCCGTTGCATGGGCGCGTACTGAAAAGTTCGCCGAACACCTTGACATGAAGGAAAATCTCAGCCGGCATACCAAGGGGTTTTCACGGGGTATGAAACAAAAAACGGCTTTGCTCAGAGCATTGGCCCACGGCCCCAATATTCTGTTGTTGGATGAGCCAACTGCCGGCCTTGACATAACCAGTGCGCGTACCGTTCGGGCGTTAGTGCGGCAATTACGTGACGAAGGTGGCACCGTCATTTATTCAACACATCAACTTGCAGAAGCTCAACAAGTCTGCGACCGAATCGTCATTATACACAACGGCGAAATCCGTGCCGATGGTTCGCCTTCAGAACTACTCTCTTCAACCGGAACCGCTAGCCTTGAAGATGCTTACGTTTCGCTAACCCTCGATCAAGCACGGCCGAGGCAGGAAGAAGCTGACAAAGAAAGCGCTTTGAGCAGTTGGTGGCGACGGCTCTTCACTCCTCGTACGCCTGCTACAACGTTGGAGGTCTTGGAAAATGAGTGATGGCGGAGGCAGGCGTATTCGAGCCATTGCGAAGAAGGAAGTAGTTGAATTCGCTCGTGATTGGCGGACAATCATCGCAATCATCGTGATTCCGCTTCTCATGTTCCCATTACTGTTTATTCTCTTCCCTGTGTTACTTGAGTCCGAAGCTGCCGAACTGGACGCTCTCGAACTTAGCGTTATAGTGCAAAGTGATGAGTTCCCTAGTGCATTACTTGAAAATTTTACTTCAGTCAGTTTGACCGTTTCGCTAGAGCCATTGCCTAATGTGACCAGCCTTTCAGAACCGAACGATGATTTGGAGCGAGTGAGGAACAGTTCCACAGATGCAGTCTTGAGATTTGATTCACGTAACGACACCTGGTCGTATGCCATTCTGCATCTTTCCACATCGGAACGATCTAACGAAGCACGATTCAGACTCCTTTCCACATTGTCGGAGTGGGAAGATTCTGAAGTGCGCGAGCGCATTTCTGATGGCGGACTTGATGTGAATGCTACGCTTGACCCGTTGCGTTGGGACGGAGACATTGCACAAGGTGATGTCGCAACATCTGGTGAACAAGCCGGAATGGTACTCTCATTGTTCATTCCGTTGGTGTTGGCCATATGGACGTATTCCAGTGCTATTCAGCCATCAATTGACATGACTGCAGGTGAACGTGAACGTGGTACACTTGAAGCGTTACTGTGCCTACCATGCACAAGAATTGAGTTACTCATGGGTAAGTGGCTTGCTGTAGCGACCATTACTGGAATTGGTGTTGTTTTGCAAATCTGTGGCCTCTTGTTTGCAATTGGATATCTTGCATCATCCAGCTTCATAGGATTGCCAAAACTTTCAATCGTCTCGGTTGGCCTCATTGTGTTGTCAATTCTCCTGTTCGCCGTTATGGTTGTTGCATTTGAATTAGCACTCGCTATGCGTTCACACAGCGTAAAGGAGGCGGGAAGTATACTTGCACCCGCACTGATGCTGATTTTGTTCCCGGCATTGTTCACACAAGTCATAAATCTCGACGGAATCGAAGGATTTTGGTTCGCAATTCCTGTAGTAAACATTTTACTGGCACTAAGGGAACTTTTGATGAATCGCGTCATCACGGAGCACGTTGTCATTTGGGTAGCATCATCACTGGTTTATGCAACTCTAGCAGCTTACTATGCTTCAAGGCAATTCAGCCGAGAAGATATCGTAACTTCACTTTCATGAGTGTTGTTGGAAGTGTGTGAGGGCATCTCGCACAATCACAATAATCGCATCAATTTCTGCTGATGTGATGTTGAAGTGGGGTGTGAATCTGAGGGCATTGGTCCCCCCGTGAATGACGCCTAAGCCATGCTTACGACACCATGTTTCCACGGCGTCAAATCCTACGACAGGGAATCTGCTGGGCTCGAGTTCAGCACTGAGCAATAGTCCAGTTCCTTGAACTTGTGTGATGATGCCAGGCATTTCCTCAGAGAGCGATTTGAGTTTGTCGACGAACTCATCACCTCGATCTCGAATATTAGAACGCAATTCTGGGGTGATAAGGTCGAGTACAGCACATGCAGTTTCCAAAGCACGCGGATTGGTGGTCATCGTATTGCCATAGATGCCAACAACGTAATTTTCCGAGGCTCGTTCGTTGAGACCAAGAACAGAAAGTGGATATTGTCCAGCGTTGAGAGCCTTCGACCATGTTTCCAAGTCGGGGCATTCTGCGTCTTGGAATCCTTCGTAATCGATGATGGACAGGCATCCCTGACCCCTAATTCCTGCTTGGATAGAATCAACGAGGAGCATTGAGCCATGTTCAAGAGTGAGGCGGCGAGCAGCATCGTAGAACGAGCGTTCAACACAGGAGCCCGGATTTCCTTCGCCCTGGACCGGTTCAATCGCCATGAGTTCAATGAATACACCTTCTTTCTCAGCGTCATCGAAAGCTTTCTCCAATGCAGCCACATCATTTGCCGGAACCAGAATGAGATTGTCACGATCTCTAAATGTTGCGAGATTTTTGTCATAGGAGGATTTGCACGAATGAGAAATCTGTGCTGGGCGATCGGTACGCCCGTGGAATGCCTTTTCAACTGCCATGAGTTTGATTTCTTTACCTTCATGACGGCCGCCAGGGCCAGTCATTTTACGTGCGTTTACGTCAGCGATACGAAGACTAACCGTTACCGATTCCGAGCCACTGTTCATGCATATAAAACGTGTAAAAGGACAAGAGCCACGCGTGTAACCTAATTCTTTTTGCAATCGAGTTGCAAGGCGCTTGTGGCTGTAGGAAGGCGTCATGACATTCGCCATAACCCAATTTTGAGACATAGCGTTGATGACTTTGTCAGGGCCATGTCCGCTTCCGAGCATGCCGTATCCCCCGTTATCATGGAGAACTGCTCCGTGAGCAGTGATAATCCATGGTCCGCATGCTGCAAGTGCAACGTATGGATTGACGGTAGCAGGCGCGTAGAAATTAATGAAATCAGCTTGTAGGATTGGGACAAGTTGAGATTCGGGCAGAGACATCATGTCCACGCCGAACTCTTCACTGAGTGCTTTTTGTCGCTCAATAGCTTCTTCAATGGCCGTCCCAAGATGTGCGTCAATGGACAAAAATTCTTTGATCATTTGATCGGACATGCCAACAGTGTCTCTGTCTGGTGCGAGGCTGCGTAGATTCAAGAGTTGTGAAAACGCCTGTACTGTCGACTGTGTCATCATTCTCTTGTCAACCATGGGGCTCTTTGAACATTCGCCAGATAAATCTCGAAACACTTCAAATTACAACACCAAACCTATTACCAGAGTATTACTATACGAATATTTATATGTGGTTCGCTCAAGTAGAACTTGTGCCTAAGATATCTCTTGACATGCCGGCAGAGTTGGTAGAAGACTTGCGTAAGCATGTTGGAGACGACCACAAGTTTGTCAGTCTAGCAGATGCTGTACGAACAGCTTGTAGAAAACTACTCGATCAGTTGGATGAAATTGATGCTCGGCACGGAAGGTAATTGCAATGGTGACAAAGGAAGAAGCAAAACAGGCAGTCAAAACGTTACTTGGATATTTAGAAAACGATGCAGAGCGCGAGGGTTTACTGAAAACTCCTCAACGAGTCATTGATTCATGGGATGAAATATTCTCGGGTTATTCCACCGATACTGAGGAACTTCTCCAATCGACATTCAACGGCGAAGGATATGACGGAATTGTTCTGCTCCGAGATATTGAATTTCATTCGACATGCGAACACCATCTCCAACCCTTTAGCGGACGTGCGCATATTGCGTATATCCCTGTGGACCGAATTGTCGGCATTAGCAAACTTGCACGAATCGTTGATGCACATGCGCACAGGCTACAAAATCAAGAACGTATTACCAAAGGTGTCGCAGATGACCTCGAGCAGCACCTGCAACCCCTTGGTGCTGCAGTTATCCTCGAAGCATCTCACGGGTGCATGCGGTGCAGAGGTGTGCGAAAACAAAACTCCATCATGACCACTTCCGCAATGCGAGGTGTCTTTTTCGACAAGCCCGAGGCTCGTCAAGAATTGATGCAACTTATCCACTCCCGCCCTCTGTGAGTGATTTGTATGTCTGAGGATCAACCCGGCACATTCAACGTTCATCCAATGGACGCAACATCAGATTTGTCAAAGGTCTACAAGATTGTTGAAATTTTTCATTCTGTTCAGGGCGAAGGTGTTCATGCCGGGATACCTCATGTGTTCATTCGATTTGGCAAGTGCAACCTTCAGTGTGAGTGGTGCGACACTGATTTCGAAACGTTCGAGGAAATGACCGCAGAAGATATACTGTCCCAGGTGTCACAATACCCAAGCAAGCGCCTCATTTTGACCGGTGGAGAGCCAATGCTTAACGATTTATGGCCGCTGCAACGATTATTCACATCAAGGGGGTACTCGCTCGCCTGTGAATCAAACGGCACGATAGAAATCCCTGAGGGACTGTTAGATTGGATATGTATATCGCCAAAAGACCAAATGTACCCTCAAGTGAAAATCCGACAACGTCATGGCGATGAGCTCAAGTGCGTCTATGTTGGTCAAGATCTATCAATGTACGATGATCTCAAACGCGGTTTCACACATCATTTTCTTCAGCCGTGCTACATGGATCATGAATCAGTAGAGTGGAACGGCAAAAATTTCGCATTGACAGAAACAGTCGTTAAAGAGAACCCTACTTGGAGACTCAGTTTGCAGACGCATAAGTGGATGGGGGTAGATTAAATGAAAAGAGCGGTAATTTCTCTATCAGGTGGCATGGATTCGACTGGATTATTGATGCGACTGTTGGCTGACGGATACGCAGTGGATTGTATCTCCTATGAATACGGGCAAAAACACAGTATTGAACTTGAGCGCGCTGTTAAGAATATTGCTTACTTATCAGAAAACGGAATCAACATCACTCATACGCTCATCGATTTGTCAAGCGCTATGGGTGCTTTTGACAGTTCCTTGTTGAAAGGCGGTAGTGAGATTCCCGAGGGCCATTATGAAGAGGTTCACATGAAATCAACTGTTGTCCCTAATCGAAACGCGATATTCGCATCCATCGTCTACGGCTATGCCCTTTCCCTCTCAAATCGCGAACAATGCGATGTGGAAATAGCCCTCGGAGTCCACTCCGGGGACCATGAAATCTATCCTGATTGCCGACCCGAGTTCTATTCTGCATTGGAGCATGCTTTTGCAACCGGAAATTGGGGGAGCGAACGCGTATCATTCACTCTACCGTACATCAACGGTGACAAAACAACTATTCTGAACGACGCAAGAGATGCGATTGAAGATTTGGGTCTCGATTTTAAGACGGTATTTGCCAACACGAACACATCATACAATCCAGACAAAGATGGTCGAAGTTCTGGAGTTAGTGGGGCTGACATCGAACGAATACTGGCATTCCATTCGATTGGAGAAATCGACCCAGTTGAATACCAAGACTCTTGGAGTGTGGTTCTGCAAAATGCACTTCTGGTTGAGAAGGAGCATAAGGATAAACTGTACAGAGAGCGTTTGACAGATGAGCAGTACCATGTTACTCGTGAAAGTGGCACGGAGAGGGCATTTACTGGAATTTATTGGGATGAGAAACGCAACGGTGATTATTTTTGCATATGTTGCGGGCACCTGTTATTCACGTCTGAGATGAAATTTGACTCTGGTTGCGGTTGGCCATCCTTCCACACCGAACACCCCGATGCAGGTATTCGGCACATAGACGATTTTACCCATGGGATGCACCGGATTGAAGTCCAATGTGATCGGTGTGATGCGCACCTTGGCCACATCTTCAATGACGGGCCTCGAAATCTAGGCGGCCTTCGGTATTGTATCAATTCCGCATCACTGAACTTTGAGGAGATGGACGAATGACCACACGAATTAGAAGATATGTAGAAACAGATACTGGACACCGAGTTCCGAACCACAAAAGCAAATGCAGGCACATGCACGGACACAGATACAGATTCGAAGCAGAAATTGAAGGTGACACGGTCCAAGAATCAGGCGTCAGTGAAGAAGGAATGCTAATGGATTTCTCAGATGTAAGTTCTATTTTAATGGAATATGTCCATGATGTCATCGACCATGCCTTTGTGGTCTATGAGGGCGATACTGCCGTACTCAAGGCATTCGAGAGTATGGGGTCTGATCACCGTACCGTTGTTGTGCCGTTCATCCCAACTGCTGAAAATTTGGCGAAATGGGCATTTGAACAGGTCGAGCCTCATATCACTTCAGCATACGGTAATGCGTTGAAGTTGGTCGCAATGCATGTTCGAGAAACACCCAAGAGTATCGCATCGTGGATACCTTAGTTACTCTTCTTCTCGAGGAGTTATTTTACGACGTCGTTGGCTCTTCCAACCATCGTTTCCCCCAACGTATTGCAAAGCCGTAGTTGCATCGAGTATGCCTCCGATGAGCCGTGTAGCTTCATCTTCCGTTGGCATAGAACGCATAATGCTCCTTCGGAGATTTTGAGCAAAGCTTTCCCTGCGTTCATCGTTCCCAGGTAATGCTGCACCGAATTCATTGATGCCCTTGTTCAATATGCTCCTCAATGTTGGATTCAAACTGCGTTCAAGAGGTACAATGTCCGGAACTCCGGAATCCGTGCCCTGTGATGTAAGCACAGTCCTTCTGTGCAACTCGTAAACACATGCGTTCACTGCATGAGATAAGTTCGCTATTGGATAACCCTCCCAAGTAGGAAGCGTGACAAGAAAGTCACACATGCCCAACGATTTGGTTGAGAGCCCTTTTCCTTCCTCACCAAAAATAAGTGCAATGGCGCCATCGAATGTTTCCAAACGTTCTGCCATCTCCCAAGGATAGGTGAAATGACGGAAGTTCGTTTTTGCTCCAATCTCTCGCTTGCCCGATGTGCCTACCAACATTGAACAATCTGCAGTAGCGTCTTCGATCGAGGCATGAACTGTGCATGAATCCAGTATACGCCCAGCATGTTTAGCCCTGTTACGCGCCTCAACATCATCTGGGGTGCACTGTGGATTTACAAGACGCAGTGAAGTGAATCCATAGTTGAGCATCGTCCGACATACAGCGCCGAGGTTACCCGGGTGTGTAGCTCCCACCAGCACGATATGAAGTGAGTATGTTCGACTTGGGAGGGGGATACGTTGGCGGTCGCCCATTTTCACTCCTCCTCGTTCGAATTATGAAGTTTGGATGTGAATTCGATAATCCATCGAGGATTGCATGGCTGATAGAGAAAGAAAAGATACCCGCTGTCTTCCCGATCTTCCATGACCAATGAGCGTTTACGCACACCGAATTTATTTCGAAGATGCAAAATCAATGCCTCAAGGACATCCTTATTGTGATGATGGACGGATACGGGAGTGCGGTCCCAATCGACGCGCACGGCCACTTCATCGCCTCATTCAGTCGACTCTGCGCTGGCGGTATCGGGTGACATACCCGGCAATCCAGTTGCGCAGTTTCTTTGACTCAACATCAGTAAGTTGTTGCACCATTTTTTTGTTGTGATCAAAGTCTTCAGTGAATTTTTCACCGTGATCTTCAACAAGATGGATAGCACGAATTTTGATAAAACTTGGTCGAATATTTCCCATATGTATCACTCCTCAAACAATTTGACTTCGATCGGTATATCTGGTTCATCGTGGCGAGTCACCTGAAGACGAATCTTTCGAGGTGGATTTTCGATCCCACGAGACCAAATTTTTTCATTGACGCTTGGGTCAATCCAAACTTCTTCGTCTTCTCCAACTTTGAGATGGTGGATGACGTGTTCGCGAATGATTTGGATTGCACGCGGTGCACGCTTGTAGCGGGTAATTCCCCATGCTTTGCGGAGAGGAACAGTTAGTTCTGATTCGTTTGCTCGTACCATATTATTCACCCTCATCGTTGGAGCTTACTACGGCGCCAGTGGTGTCGCTTTGGGTGCGACACAGTGTTTCGGTCGGTCTTTAGCATGACCCAAACAGGGACACGCCGATTCTGCTTCCCCACTTTCATGAGGCGTATTTTTTTTGCTGCTGGTTTATTTCTTGACATGTTCGAGCACCTTCTCAGATTCTTCGGATGGACGCACTACGGCGGCTCTTGGATTGTGATTGGAGCAATTGCTTCAATTGCTCATCGGTCATGAGGGGCGTGAGTTTCCCTTGGCCGTGGAGTTGGACGATTGATTGCTTGATTATTTCAGCACGTTCAGGCGTGGCCATGGAAATGGCAGAGAGTCGAGAGCGTGCTTCCGGAGAAAGCAACTTCTTCATTGCAGCATCAAGACCTTGTGAGATTCGTTGTGCCTCATGGGCTTTGACTTCAGCGTCAGCTTGTTTTGCTGCTTGTGTTTCAAGTTGCTTTTGTAGAGCGATGCGTCGCTGCTCGCGAATGTGATTCAACTCGTCATCTTGAGTTGATACCATACTTGCCACCTCGTTCACGCCCTTCAGTACTTGGAAAGTCCTGGGTATTGTTCATCTGCAGCTGGTCGGCACTCGTGAGCGACGCCATCAATCATTTTGTGACCGGCAGCAGTAATTCGGCGTCCTTTGTAGAGTTGAAGGGAATCGCCGTTCTCGTCTTCAACGACTCGTCCTGGAACTTTTTCGACAAGACCTGACTCTTCGAGTTGTTGAAGTGATGTGCGAATAATGTGGCGGGATGCAACGCCAGGTGTGTTCGGGCCTGCACCGTTGTCTTTGCGGCCGCCAAATGCTTGAGCAAGGTGTGTTACACCGACTGGGCCTTCACGGGCAACCTTGCGCATGATAGCCGCTGAGCGTAGGAACCACCAGTTCGTTTGAGATGGAGGGCGTTCACGATCAGCACCAGTCTTGACAAATTCTGCCCATTCTGGCGTTGAAACGCTCTTTGTTTCTTCGAGTCGCGCAGCAAGAGCTGGGTTAAGGATTTCAGCGGGTATATCGTAAAGAGTCGTCATGATAAGACACCGAGCAATTTGCCGACCGAACTCCCCTATATGAAGAGAACGGGTGGAGCACGCTACCTGAACCGGTTCATTTCTACGCCGTCAAACGAAAAATGCGTCGAACAAGGGTTCAAGTTGGAGTGCCAATTAGGACCAACTGATGAAGAAGGCTTTGGCACAGAACCCTAACCTTTTACGTACCCTAATGGGTCTCTCCATTACGCTAATTTTGCTTCTTTCATACGCTGTTTATGGCGCCACTGTGTCGCCATCTTACTATCTCTATACTACCGATGCCGAAGAAACTGATCACATCATTGACGAGCCTACCCGTATATACCAGGAGTCTTCGAACACAACCACTTGGGCGTGGGACATTCCTGCCAACAGTTCAAACTTGACATGGGTGTACCTCACAGCAACGGACCTATCCGACAACTCAAAGGTTCGGCTCATCAATGCGGCCGGGCTATACAGCCATCGACTCCTTGGCGTTGAATCGGACCAAGCGTTCAGTTGTGCCGAACAGTGCCAGAAAAACTCGACACACGAAGTCAACTCAGACGGCGATACTGTACGCATTAATGCACTTACATCCTATGACCCAGCACGTAGGAACAACGGCACTGTGTATGGCGCTAACATCGAAGAAGCCACTTTGAAAGCACGTGAATTGGTTGAATACAACCACATTCCGTCGACGATTCGTATTGAGGTCATTGAAGTCGGTGAACGACTTACATCACCTGATATTTCCCTTGTTACTGTAAACGAAGAGTTTGACACTATAGCTGTATTTTCAGTCGACGCTGCTACCGAATTTTTGTGGGCACTCGCAGCGGTAATCGGCTGTTTCTCTATGGTACTCATCCCATCATTCACGGTCTATTTTGCTGCAAAGGCGAAGGAGAAGAAAGACCGAGTCAAACTCGAAAACTCTGAACAGCAAGTCGTCGAATCACTCGAAAATTCTTAGTTAAACACCCAATTCCCTCATATATATTGAAGGAATATTTGGCTTTGAGCCCGATGAAGAGAATACTCGCATGTTTGATTTTGCTACTCTTTCTCGGTGGCAACATTCCAACAGAGGGTGCAATTGAGTTCAGCCATTCGATATCTTCTGAATCATCAACAAAAGCGACCGGCGTCGATGTGACGGTATCAGATATTTCCTTCTCGTACACCACATCAGGCGACGAGGAACAGTATCGAATGTTTTCTTCAAACTTCCCCATTATAGGATTCAATCGCCCCCAAACCCTGTATGTCGTCGATGCGATCGTCAATGTACCTATTCTGCTTGAAACACTTGTAGAGAACAAAGGAACAGCAAATTCCGGAACTATTGATGTGAACATCAAGGTTCTTCACAATGAGTATGCGCAATTTGAAACCGTCAATTACACATTGCAATTATCTTCCTTGTCCGGCGGCAATTCGAACTCAATTTCCAAAACATTCACGCCCACATATTCTGGAAACCATACACTCATCGTTCGGGCTACATCAGCAGTTACTGACGACGAACCGATGAATGATGCATATACCTCGACGCTTACTGTTGCACATTCTTACTTCAACTGTGACGCATTGACTGGTTGGACTGTAGGGGCGGAATGGGGTATCAGTACAGACACTGGACTCTCTATGGGCAGCAGTTGCCATGTAGGCAACGGCCAAGCATCATCCTATTCGAACAATTTAGCGACATCTCTTACAACTCCCGTAATGGATATGTCTGATGCTGTATCCAGTCCGACACGTACAAACGGTCTGAGTTTTTTCTACACTGGCAGTGCCGCCACCAATGATCGACTCAAGGTACAGGTCAAAACCGCGTTCGGCGGATGGTTTGATTTAACGACGGTTCAAGGAACGGTTGACCAAAGTTTCGTTGACGGGCAAGATTACCGAACCTTTTCAGTGAATGACGGAGGTATTGTCTCGCCATTGATCCCGGTCCCTCAGGAGCACTACCATTCTCAAACACAATTCCGATTTTTGTTCGAATCCGATGCCTCAGTTTCCGATATTGGATATTATTTGGATGAGTTGGTAATTGTATACGACCAGAAAGTACGCCCTGAGGAATATTCGCTCGCATCAAACGGCATCTCAACTGTAGGTTCAACACCCGGGCAGTGGGGGGCAGTACGCGTTGAAGTTACCAACGATGGTAACATTTCAGATTCTGTCCTCCCACAAATTGTAGGCTTGCCAATGGATTGGGAGGTCTATTATGCAAATACAAATGGAGTATCAATCAATGAAGAATCAGGTGTACTTCTATCGCCGGGGCAATCGAAACTGATTGACATCAAAATTAAGCCTGATGTGAATGCAACAACCGGATTTACACAAATGACGTTCCGTGGAGTGTCGAGTCAATACTCGTCAGTCAATACGACCCTCCCCCTGCAATTTCAAGTAATGCCGGATCGTGAACCGTATATTGTTCAGCCCGAGTTTGCCCCCTCATGCCCACCAGGTAGTTCCTGCCCATTTTCTGTAGAAGTACAAAACATAGGTGATGCTACAGATGTTTTTGAGTTGGAAATTGGCTATACAAACTTAGGGGCTGGATGGAGTGTTAATTTTGGATGGACACAAAACGAGGATGTTCTCGTCCGACCAGACACACCCGTTCAAGTTGATTTCCTCCTTACAGTCCCGCAAAATGCCATACCGGATTCAATGTTTGAGTTCACACTGATGGCTACATCACAGAACAATTCGATGCGTACGCATACTCAGAGTATTGATGTTTCAGCATCGATGGTAAGCGATGCAGAGGTAGGGATGACGTATGAACAATTGAATCGTGATTGGGAAGTCGATGCCGGTGGCACTGTTACTCTTGAGTATACAATATGGAACAATGCGAGTCGGCAAGATATATTTTCAATCGACCTCTTGTACGTGGACCAAGGAAACTGGATCATTGAAGCACCACCTGCTCAGGCAGCTGTAGTAAACGGTGAGTCCTTGACTACATTTCGAATAGATATCACTTCCCCTACCACTGCGCAAGCAGGGGACAGTGCACCATCTATTACTCCTTCAATCACATCTCAACGGAGCGGAATGTACTTTGAAGGCTCTGAATTTAATGGAATTTCTGTGCGAACGGTGAGTGATTTGAGTTTATCAATTGTTGAAGCACCAATGAAGCTAAAACCAGGTGTTCCAGTGAAAATGACACTCAATGTAGAGAATAATGGCAATGGGCCGGTGAATGCTGTCATCTCAACCAATTCAATCCCCAACACTTGGACATGGTGGATGCGAATCGGAGATATGAACCATACGGGGCCAATCGGACTTTCTGCACCATATGATGTCGAAGATAAAGTCAATGTAGATATTATGATTTATTTGCCGAGTGAAGAACGCGCCGGAGAAATACATACGATTTCATTCCGCGTCGATAGCAGCGACGGACTTACCGATTCAATGGGTGAGGATAATTCAGTCGAATTTGATGCTATTACTGCTTCTGTAAGAATTCCAGCAATTGTTTCCAACCTCATGGAAACAACTGCATCTGTAGGAGGGACTGCATCTGTCAACATCTCTGTGATGAACATTGGTAATGCTGTTGACGATTCGTTCAAAATTATGGCAAGTGTGTCATCATCTCCACCAAATAACGAACTGTTGAGCTTTCTAAGTATAGGCGAATCCGGAGCATCAAGGCCACTCAATGAATTGAGTACAATCACGATGACACCCGGGCAAGAAATGAAAATCACTGTCGATTTATTGATTCCGGATTCTATGAAACTTAACAGCAGAATAGTGGTTAGTTTCGATGTTATTGCCGGCGACACGGGTGATGGCAGTCCCTTTGAATTGGTCCATGAAGTGTTAATCCTCGTCGATTCACAGCGTGACCTTGAAGTAGAATTGAGCCAAAAATCTGACAACACGAAAATGTCTGGCATTCCTGTATCGTTTTGGGTAAATCTGTCATCAGCATCCAGCAGAACTGAATCGTTCCAACTCGATATATCCAAGCCTGAGGGATGGCAAATTGTATGTCTTGGACTATTAATGAACGAAACAGGCCGCACATTTGTCTTTGAGCCAGGTCACATGACCCTGCAAACAACCGATGTTCGTTGTGAACTTCATCGGTTGAACGGTCCAACTGAAGGAACGTTAGCCCTCTCCGTGGCATCCGATGATGGAGTACTGCTTTGGAACGACGAACAATCCTTTGTATTCCAAATCGCTCAAACAGATCAGTTTGAGATTGATGCTGAAGTCTTAGCGACTTCCATTGCGGGAATCCTGTTTATTGCCATTCTTTTGACACTCTTACTGCGTAAACGAACACACAACAATGGTTCTTATGAATCAGAACTGACTGTTAAGGAATTACCTGGAATGCTGTATGATGATGTGTCCCGCGGGCCTCCAATCTCTACGACCACCCAAGTTGCAACACCGACTTCTGCCACCAATACAGGCCCTGAATTACCGCCCGAAGGTTTGCCACCAAACTGGACAATGGAACAATGGCAGTATTATGGCCAGCAGTACCTCGATGCGAAACAGTAACAACCACAATACATGAGGATTGTAATATGGAGTCAGCTGCATACCCTGCCGCATGGTATCTTCTGTGGGCAGTAATTGCTGCGTGTGGTGTAGGTACATGGTTTCTAAGGAACTTTACCGAACGACTTGAAGAAACTCGTCTGGTCGCCTTTACCGGTGTTGCAGCAATGGTTGTTATGGTCGTTTGGACTTTTACCGAATTTTGAGGGACTGGAATGGAGATAGCAGACAGTGACAGCCACCGATATGCTGACGCATATCCCTGCAGGTTGCCGGTGTGGTGGGCACGGACAGGTGAGCCAGGCCCACATATCGAACAGGAAGGAGTTACTGGAATGCTGATCATCCTTCGAATCGAAAAGCGATTCAATCGTTTTGAACGAATATTGGCGAAGGTGATGCGCGCTCCACGAGAAGTCCGGCGTCCACTGGATCGAATGAACAGCATGTTGTGGGAGCTCTGTGATGGCTCACGTAGTTTTCAAGAAGTGTGTTCAGCGATGGACGCTACGTTTAACGAGGATATTGCGCCTCCTGTTGACCGTACTGCTTCAGGGATTGATGCCCTCAAATCTCGTAATCTCATGACATTTCTTAGCGAACCGTTTACCGGAAAATGGTCGACATCACCTGGAAATACTCCAATCCATCAAACTTTGGCCGAGGCAGATGAACGTCGTGGATATGATATCGAACCAAGGTCAGAAAGTGAACGTACCGGAATTATAGGAGTCGGTTCAGACGATCCACAGGACGACCAATCATTGTAACTGTGCCGTCATCAAACCATGGTCGTTCCATGAATTGCCCGTGTTCCGACAAAAACAGGGCAAGTGACTCCACATCTCCACGGTTTACGTTCGATGTGTCGATGAGTTTGATGCCAGTATCCTTCCACCGGACAGCTTCAGCAATATCGCCATCAAGGCGGGTAAGCATCGAAAGCAGAGTATCGAAATTCAGTGGTTTCGATAGATAGAGGTGGATGTCAACATCCAACGACGAGTCAGCGCACAGTTGTACGGCTTGTCGTGATTTTGAACAACGTGGGTTGTGATACAAGACGGGCATATATCACCCTCCCGACTCGGCATTAAAGTGGTTGCCAAACGAGTCGTAATCCAATACCATCCGATTTTTGGTGGTGCAAAGCCGAACCTCGAGAAGAACACCGGGTTGAGTCGGATTCAGTGAACCATGAGCCGCCTCTATGGACACGACGTAGTGACTCGCCAGTGAAAGCCTCTTGTTGAGAAGTATGCAGTGAATAATCCGGAGAGAAATGATCTTGACACCATTCGCTCACTTGCCCGTGCAAATCAAGGAAACCCCAAGGATTGGCTTTCTTTTGGCCTACTTCTCTGGTTGAAGCGCCTGCATTGCCAGCATGCCATCCATAATCGTTCAAATCGCTATCACGGTTTCCAAACGACCATCTCGATGATGTACCTGCTCTCGAAATGTATTCCCACTCTGACTCTGTTGGCAACCGCCATACACCGGTAAATCCGAGGCGTTCAGTACCGTTGTCAATTTCATTAAGTCGTGTTGTAAACTCTTGCGCATCGTCCCAAGATATTTGTTCAACGGGGCGAAGCCCTGCTGCCCATCCGTCCGTGAAGCAAGACGGATTTACCTCCATAATGGCCTGCCAATGTGCTTGAGTAACAGGCCGTTCACCACAAAAAAAAGGCTCAGTAATTGATACTGGATGGGGTGGTTGTTCTGAGCGAGTTCCCTTTGCATCACCCATCACATATTCTCCTGGTTCAACAAGAAGGTAGCGGCCTCCGTACTCGTCATCAAAGAACGGGCGTGAGTCTGACATGGAATCACTCGTCACGAGAGTTCAGCATCTCTGCAGTTTGGAGCACAGAGTCAACAAGACCATGCAAGCGTTCAACAGTTTTGGGGTCCGTAAATTGCCCATCATCATCGAACGCTTCCTTGACATGTCCGACAGACAGTTGCTCTGGGACAGGCCATGCATGGAGCCATCTCAACATGACACGCATGTGATTGAGGGTGTTGGCGTTTTGGATGCCACCTAGCGTACTCATTAGGCCGAATGCTTTCCCGCCGACATGTTTGTCGTAAAGCCAATCGAAGGTGTTTTTCATGACACCTGACATCGTACCATGATATTCTGGCGAGCAAACGAGAAACGCATCAGATTCGGATGCGAGTGCCTGGAATTCTTTGACGTGGTCGTTATCCCAACACCCATCCTCGCCGACGAATGGTAATGGTTTTTCATTGCAATCCCAAAACGTCACTACTGCACCTTTAGAACGAGCATAATCAAGAGCATGGTTTACCATCATTCCACTTTTCGATGTAGATCTGTACTCGCCAGATAGGCCAAGGATTCGTATTTTCGTATCACTCATGACTATGACTCTTGAAGGAGGTTTTTGAATATAGTGTCAAAATACGAAGGACAACAAGAAGCAATGCTTATGCCGGTCGGTTATCCGCTTCGGTATGGTGACACCATGGAAGAGATAGGCAGTTCTCCCAGCGACACGAATGCCGTATCGGATGCCGTTGCTGAATCCATGGCCGCAGCATTGCGTTCAGCGGGTCTTGGCGACATGGTCGAACATGTTGATGTGAAGCAAATGGGATATTCGGAAAATGTTCTTGAGCGGGTCATCAAACAACACGCAATACAAGACCGAGAAGGATTTCTGGCTTTCGCACACACCATGGATGAAAACGACAATAATTACCTCAGCGAAAATGAACTCCAAAATGCTGCATTGAAATGGCTTGAGCATCAAACGCAAGTGCTAGACGCACCTGAAATTGATGAAGAAAACACGGTTGAATACCTCCTACAACTCGGCGAAGAATGTTCTCGGAAACACGATTCCAAAGGGGCCTTGGCCGCATTCAATAAGGCCATTGCACTTGACCCTTCATGTGACATGGCTTGGTTCAACAGGGGTGTTCTCCTCGAAGCAGAGCAAGATGCGCGAGGTGCACGTCAGGCCTTCCAGATATGTCTAGACATCAACCCGGACAATGCTCCAGCCACAGCAAACATTGCCACATTACTCGAACGAATCGGCGATGATGCCGCTGCGTATGAAATGGCTGTCAAGGCTCTCAAATTCTTCCCTGGGCACCCCATGCTCCTCGATGTAAAGACACGATGTGCTGAAAGTGGTATTAAGATGCCAATGGAGGCGATGCCGATTCAAGAACCTACTCAAACATTCAACGAAGTCGAAGTTGAAAAAGTGATGAAAGAAACCGGTGTTACTGACAAAGAGGCTGTACTCGCAGAAGCGCTTCACCACGATGACGATTCAAACCAACATTTGGAGTATCAAGAACTCAAATCCGCTGCAACTGTAGTAGCAGCCACGCAAGAAATTCAGCAAGTCATTGAACAAGCGGAAGTTCATGCACCGGTCGCACCTGAACCAATAATCGAAGCGGTGAAGGAAGAACCACTTGACCTCGATATACTTGTCGAACAAGCAACTGGTTTGATTCGCTCTGGCGATGCAAAGGGTGCGCTTGAACTACTCAGTCCTCACCTGAAAACTATAGGTGCTGAACATGCCGGTGCTTGGCGTATTGCAGGTGGGGCAATGGCTCGTTTAGAACTCGACGACCATGCAATATCTGCTCTACAGCACGCACAAACTCTCGACCCAAATCAAGGAACCGGTTGGTTCAATCTTGGATCCATACACCAACGTCGTGGTGAGACGAACGAAGCTGTTGATTGTTACTTGAAGGCAATGAATGTGCAATCTGATTATCTCAAGGCAGCGACCAAGTGCAGCCAATTATGTCATGAGATTGGTGATGTTGAAAACTTCCTGAAAGCGACACGGACGGTTCTTCGAATTGAACCGAAGAACCCTGTCCGCGAAGAGTTCATTCGAATTCTAGTCGAACTTGCTGAAGGTGAAGCGAACGTTTTGGAGAGCGTACATGGGATTCCGCCGACACTTCCAGAAGGACCGCATCTCGCATCTGAAGCCATTGAATACTTGGGACCGGGGCAAACTGCAATGCATGCAAGAGCATATACAGCGGCTAAAAAGGATGTCCAAGCAGTAACAATTTGGAAATCAATGATTAAACAAGACGGTGAAAACCCTGACATTTGGCGAGGATTAGCCCGCTCGCTTGAAGCGGCTGGAGATTTGGCAACTGCCGAAAAGTGCCATCGAAAAGCAGATTCTTTAAGCGGAGTAACGGCTGTTCAGGAGCAAGTCTCTACTCAAGTTTTGGGAAATGCACCTGTGGCTCTAAATGCAACAAGTCCAGCACCAGCCTATGAGACAACGCCATCTCCGGCACCCGCTCCAGGAATTGTACCGGATCCTACCCCCACTCCAGCCCCTGCATTTGAGCAAACTCTAACCCCGGCTCAGTCATTTGAGCCAACTCCTGGGCTCGATATGGCGCCAGTCCAATCGAGTCAAGACCCTCGCGAACAGGAAGCGGACTACTACATGAACGCACTCGGCTTACAAACACCAGCATCAGATGTTAAGCAACAAACACCAAATGCTCCATCTTCATTACTCACAGATTCAGCAATTCTACTCGAACAAAGAGAAACTGTTCCGAGTGCTGTTGTACAGGAGCCACAATCATCGTTTGACCTTACACAAGCAGCAGCAGATGCTCAACGATTGGTCTCGAACTCAGCCAACGCAGAAGTCGACTCAAGTTCGGTAGCAAACCAAGACATTGCTTGGTATAATCAGGGCGTAGGCCTCATCTCCGACGGAAAGTTCAGAGAGGCACTTTCATGCTTTGACAGAGCATTGCCTTCGTTCACTGGCAACGAAGAAATGCTCATCCGAATCCTCAACGGTAGGGGTAACGCATTTTACTTCATGGAAGAATACCCTAAATGCGTCGAGTCCTATCACCAAGCAATGCTGATACGTCCAGCAGAAGTTCAAGGGAAAACCCTCTACAATATGGGCAGTGCATATGCCGAAATGGAACGGTATCCGGATGCAATAAAATGTTTTGAGCAGTCGGTTCCACGCGGCCTCAGCCCAGAAGAAGTCAAGCGAGCCAAGGAACAAATACGACGGTGTGCAATACTCCAAAAGGAAACTGTTCGCAAAAACAAGCGCCGATAAATTCTATCGTTGGGCGGAAAAATAGAAACAGGTTCATAGAGAAGTGATGTTTGGGTCTAACATGGACTGCGGTACATGCGAAACTTCGAGCCCCGTGCAATTGATGACTCCAGAAGTCGTCGATGTAAATTTGAGCATCTCAAATAAGGCACAAGAAATGCTCTCTGATGCGTTTGGAGATGATCGCTCCATGGCATTGCTCGTAGGAGTTTTGTCCGGTGGTTGCTCTGGTTACATGTACGACTTGCAAATAGTTGAGGATACTGACCAAAATTGTCAAGAAATAAACATTGATGGATTTAGAGTTCTAGTCCCGAACGCATCCAGTCACCTTCTTGATGGCATTGAAATCGACTATGTGGATCGACTCATGGGCGGTGGATTCAAAATTAACAATCCAAACGCTGAATCCTCTTGCGGATGCGGCGAATCCTTTGCATGAGGTAGTCCTCATGAGAGTGTTTCAACTCGACTCGTACGTTTTGCTCCTTTCTGGTAAAGATTGCCTTCCGTTTCTTGATGGTTTATCAACCAATAGAGTCGATGGAACATGCACGACAGTATTCACAAAACCGAATGCGAAGATCATCGACATGGTCGATGTAATTTGCGTTGGTGAAAATGTGGCAATTGTAGGCCACAATGAATTCAAAGTCAATCTTGTCAACCATCTTAACCCGCGTATACTGCAACAGGATGTTCAAATCCGGGATATTTCTGATTTCAATAATGTGTTTATATCAGTGGACAAGTACCCTGAAACTGATAACGTCACCAGTGTGGAAACATTCCGGGGGTGGATTCTTGTTGCCCCAAAATCAGTGCGAATTGATGCCACGATGGAGGAAGAAGAGTTCAATGAATACCGCATTGAGAAAGTAATTCCGCATCCTGGCCGCGAGATAACATCTTCCTCCCACCCCTTTAACTGTGGATTGCATCACCTTGTTCATGAATCGAAAGGATGTTACGTCGGTCAAGAAATACTTACACGAATGCGTAGTCGGAACAACACGGGGAAATCGCTGATTCAGGTGAAAGGAAATCCAATTGATGCGACGACGAGTGGGAAAACTCATTCCCTTGCCATACGCAGGGATTGATTGTGAAGACACAAGAGCAATTCATTCGCATGAATGCGTGAACTAACACAATGATTCAAGAAGACTGTGATTCCTCAGTATCCAAGAAGTTCCTTCAACTGGGATTTGTAGAAATTACCGGAGCCCTGAAGAGATTCCAGCTCACTATCCGACAATTCAAGTTCAAGGATACGCTCAATACCGCCTGCACCAAGAATGACTGGCACACCAATGTAGACATCATCGAGACCGTACTGACCTGTCAAATGTGCCGAGGCAGGGATGAGGCGCTTTCGATCGTTGAGAACTGCTTCTGCCATTACTGCTGCTGCCGAACCGGGAGCGTAGAATGCTGAGCCACGTTCAAGCAACTTGACAATTTCTCCACCTCCTGAGGCGGTCCTCTTGCAAATAGCATCAATTGTATCTTCATCAAGCAGATGAGTGATTGCAATACCACCAACGGTTGTGAACCGTGGAAGTGGAACCATTGTGTCACCGTGACCTCCGAGTACCATTGCTTGAACATCCTCTTCGGAACAACCGACAGCCTGAGCAACAAAGTGAGTCATACGTGCACTGTCAAGAACTCCAGCTTGCCCGCATACGCGGTTAGCAGGAAATCCTGTCACCTTTTGCATATGATAGGTCATCAAATCGAGTGGATTGGTGACCATGACAATGGTTGAATCTGGCGCATGGTCGCGAATTCCTTCGCCAACTTGCTTGACTATACCTGCATTCTTAGCGATTAAATCTTCGCGAGTCATGCCAGGTTGTCTTGGGAAACCTGATGTAACAACAACAACACTTGCACCTGCAATGTCATTGTAGTCTGAAGTGCCTGTAATCGAACCGTCATAGTTCAATACTTGGCCGTTTTGAGACATGTCAAGGGCCTTACCCTTGGCGAACCCTTCGTATATATCGAGTAGAACGATATCTGCAATTTTCATTTGTGCGAGTACAAATGCGCATGTTGCTCCCACGTTTCCTGCTCCAATGACTGCAATTTTTCTTCGGTGATTTGCCATAATGTATCCCACTATGCTCCGTCCAACACTCGACCATCAATAAGCAACATGGTTCATCATGTCAAATGGTAAATCTTGAACGGCTCAATATTCTGTAATTCTGAACAGAAACCTCACCCGAATTGAGCGTGTTCTCTAAGAACCCCCTCTATGTGGCAAGAACATCCCCAGTCACTCTTAGCGACTAAATGGGGTTGAGGCAATTGTATGAAAATTGGAGTACCAATGGAACCTGAGGGCGAAACGAGAGTTGCAATCACTCCAATGAGCATGAAGAAGTTGCTAAAATCTGGATTTGAAGTACTTGTGCAGAAAGGTGCCGGCGTTTCATCGAACTATTCCGACTCAGCATATGAGGCAGCAGGAGCAAAAGTCGTTTCGAGAAAAGAAGCGCTCTCATGCGACACTGTCATCTCAATTCGCTATCCGGGGTTGGATGGAATCTCCAAGGGAACACAGATTGCCTGCGTAGCAGACCCATTCCGAAACCCAGAACATGTCCAAGAATGCATTGATGCTGGTGTAACACTACTCTCGATGGACATGATTCCTCGGCGTCTTTCTCGAGCCCAATCAATGGACGTAAATTCAAGCCAAGATAATCTAGCAGGTTACAAGGCAGTTCTACTCGGCGCTGCACATGTCCCAAAGGGAATTCCAATGATGACCACATCTGCTGGAACAGTTCGACCTGCAAAGGTTGTTATCATGGGTAGCGGGGTTGCCGGACTACAAGCAATAGCAACTGCAAAGCGGCTTGGTGCAGTTGTATACGCATCAGACGTTCGAAAGTCCGCTGCTGAGCAAATCGAATCGGTTGGTGGCAGATTTATCGAAGTCGATGGCATGGATGACTTCGAAGACGAATCAGGATATGCAAAACCACTCACTCCGGAATTTATCCAAAAAGTCAACGACACAGTATGTGGCGTTGCATCCGATGCTGATATCATCGTTACAACGGCACGAATTTTTGGACGCCCAGCACCAATTACTGTTCCATCGAGCGCAATTGCGAATTTCAAAGCCGGAGCAGTCGTAGTAGACATGAATGCAGATGTGGGTGGCAACTGTGAAGACACCAAAGCCGGTGAAATTATTACCACCAAAAACGGAGTGATCATAGTAGGTACATCGAACCTCCCCGGAACAATAGCAACAACAGCAAGCATGTTGTATTCAAACAACTTGACGACATTCATCACATCGTTGGTCAAAGAAGGTGAACTCATCATCAACGATGAAGACGACATTTTAGTCGGTGCACCAGAAGGCTCAGATTTCTATGTCAACGGCATGGGCGGTGTTCTGCTCTGCCATGAGGGTGCATTGCATCCAAAACAAACACGCCTTGGAGGTGTTCTCTGATGGAACCTGCATTTTTAATTGGAAACGTAACATTATTCATACTCGCTATTTTCCTCGGTTTCGAATTGATTACAAAGGTACCAGCAACCTTGCACACACCACTTATGAGTGGAGCAAATGCAATTTCTGGCATCAGCATCATCGGTGCATTGTTTGGTTCAAACGTGGCGTTCGATGGCGGAGAAACTGCTCTTTCGGGGCTCCTTGCATTCGTCGCAGTCGTTCTCGCAATGATCAACGTAGTAGGCGGTTTTGCCGTCACCAACAGGATGCTCAACATGATCGCTGGAAAGAAGCGCGGAGGTGCTTGAAATGGAAGATTGGGTTTCAGTCGGATATCTTATCTCAGCGGCGTTGTTTATCTTCGGGTTGAAAAAACTCGGCCATCCAAAGACAGCACCGTTTGGAAATCAACTCGGTGCAATGGGTATGCTTGTTGCCGTTATTACGACGATATTGGAAATGCAACTTACAGGCGAAGGAGTCGTTGATTGGACCTTAATCGCTGGTGGCATTGTTCTTGGTTCGTTGATCGGTTATTGGATGGCTGTCAAGGTCGAGATGACCGGCATGCCGGAACTGGTTGCTTTGTTCAATGGTTTTGGCGGTGCTGCATCAGCGCTAGTTGCCCTTTCTGAAATTCAAAAATACATCGCTGAACCATCCGGGATTCCTACCGGGCTCGAGATTACAGTGACCATGGTAGCCGCTGGTCTTTCAGCCCTCGTCGGATGGATGACGCTTACTGGCTCACTTTTGGCAATGTACAAACTCAAAGGTGGTGTCGAAGTATTCGGAAAGTGGATACGAACACCAACATGGGGGCCTACATGGCTTAATCCTGTCAAGGTGCTCTTGTTCCTAGGCGTCATTTCCCTCATTATCGCAAGTATTGATGACCCGACAAATGAACAGTACCTTTGGGGAATCATCGGCATTTCATGTATCCTCGGAATCATACTGGTCCTTCCAATTGGTGGGGCTGATATGCCTGTTGTCGTATCTCTGCTCAATTCCCTCTCAGGAATTGCCGCAGCATTCACGGGATTCATTATCGGTAATTCAGTCCTCATCATCGCAGGTTCTTTGGTAGGCGCTTCAGGTCTCATTTTAACCTTCATAATGTGCAAAGCAATGAATCGGAAACTCATCGATGTACTGTTCAAGTCCTTTGGTGGAGATGGTGAAAAGCAATCATTGACGCGCACAAAGGTAGGCTCTGACGCAGACGAAGTTGCTATGATGCTCGATGGGGCACAGAAAGTCATCATTGTCCCCGGATACGGTATGGCAGTCTCTCAATGCCAACATGCAGTCAAGGAATTTGCAAACATTATGGAAGAGAAATTCGATACTGAAATCAAGTACGCCATCCATCCAGTAGCTGGCCGAATGCCAGGTCACATGAATGTCCTGCTCGCAGAAGCAAATGTGCCGTATGAACAACTCATTGAAATGGATGAAATTAATGGTGAATTCCCTGAATGTGATGTTGCTCTGGTGATAGGTGCAAACGACACTACAAACCCTGCAGCACGCAGTGGGGAAGGGCCGTTAGCGGGAATGCCCATTATCGATGCTGACAAAGCACGAACCGTTGTGATCATCAAGCGTTCACTCTCGGTAGGCTATGCTGGCGTCGATAACGACCTCTTCTACATGGACAAAACCATGATGCTCTTTGGCGACGGTAAGGCCATGATGGGCGATTTGAACACGGCTGTCAAAGAAATTTGAAGTGTTTGAGTTCGATACGATTCATGCCCCTTAGGGGCATGGGGAAAAGGAACGTTCAAAGGGCGGCGGTGTGTCGAAAGTAACAGGTGGGACCATGCTATCACGCAACTCTCGATTCTTGATACTTGGATTGATTGCCCTGCTCTTGATTGCACCCGCTCTCGCAATGCCTGGTGGACCTCCATGGAAGAGTGGAGATAATCTTACTGTAGAGGTCGGATGTACGTGTCACGGAGACGGTGCAGCATCGAATGATGTTGTAGTATCAATATCAGGCGTCCCACGTGCATACACGCTCGACCAGTCCTATGAGTTCACTGTTTCTCTGCAGCACGCTTCAAACGCTGAAGGCGGATTTATGCTATGGGATTACAACAATGGCGCACTTACTCCCGGGGAAGGCTCACAGGCCGTTGCAGATGAACCAGGAGCGCTCTCACAGTCTGCAGTAGGTAACGACTGGGTAGTCACATGGACTGCGCCAAGTTCCGATGTAGGAATCATTCCGTTCCAACTTGTTGGTAACGCTGTCAACGGTAACGGAAACTTTGATGCTGGAGACACATGGAACATTGTTTCGTTCTCGATTAGCCCACCAGATACTGCTACCAATGACGATGAGGAAAACCTTGCCCTGCGTACAATCAGCGTAGGTGATTATGAATCTCTCTTCGTCGCTGTTGAAGACCCTGAAGCTATTGAAGCAGAGCGACAAGAGAAATTAGCACACCAATTCTTCGATGAAGGAAATATCTACTACTTCTTCACGCTCTCAATCATTATCGTTGCTGCTGTCATTCAAGGCGAGTTTTATGAACGAAAGTTTGGCGGAGGTCCCGAGCACCTGGACAAGAGCCTCGCTATACCTCAAGGGGTTCGGCGCGGAGCCCTTTCGGCAATACTTCTTGTTGGATTTGCTTGGACTGTAGACAATGAACAGTCTTGGGAAGTACTTCTTTCCGTCGGAATGCTCACGCTGTGGGCCTTTTTTGGCGTCTACCGAACCATCGTTCAAGCACGTGCACCTGCACAGGCAAAAGACCTCGTTTGAATCTCCGACTCCTCCAAGGGAACTGAGGGAATCCTATGTCTCTACAACTTGAATTGGACAATGATCGGCATATTCAAGATCACTTGAATGAGCTCACATCAAGGACAACTCTGGTCTTCTTTTTGGCAACTGTATTCACCATTTGCTGGCTAACTCAGATTGATCAAATATTGAATCTCGTTCTGAATCGACTGAACCCCTGTGATGATGGTTGCCTTAATCTGTATGACCCGGCACGTTGGAGCGCAGTTCGTTGGATGAGCGCGGCCATCCTCGGCATTGGTACTGCCACGCCCGTCGCTTTTTATCACGGATGGAAATTTGCAAGACCGGGTCTTCTACCAAATGAACAACGCTGGATTGCATCATGGTTCATTGGGGGTGGGTTGGTGCTGGGACTCGCAGTAATCACAACTGTAGGTATTGTATTTCCATTCCTCTTCCAAACCGGTCACCAAACGCATGAGTCGATGATGTTAGACGCTCGGTATGATGCGGTACACATGCTCTCAATGGCAGTTGCTGTCGTGTGGACACAAGTGATAGTCGCATGTGCACTAAGTGCGATGGTTCTAGCAGGTACGTATGGGATGCTACATCGAGAAACGGCAGATTGGTGGAGATTCCGGGTATATGGCATAGTCCTATTGTTGCTGTTAGCGTCACTACCTGAGTACGGTGGATTCGCACTCATACTCACCGTATCAGCGATAGGGGTTATCGAGCGTGGTAGTCGGAGGTGGCTGCAAGCCGAACCACCACTTTTCAATGGAAAAAATCCGATAATGGATTCAGACGGAGGTGTCCGGAACATGCTGTTAGTAGACTGTTCATGCGACGGTGCAGCGAACAGTATTCCACAGAACGCTGAGGCGCCAATTGCGGTAATGCCAGTGAGAACTCTCTGTCATTCGACCAAGGAGCAAGAAATGGTTCTCGAAGCCGCCCTGAGACACAGACTTACCGATGTAATCATTAGTGGTTGCACAACAGATCCGCTACCTGATGGCTTCAAGCAGAATTGCCGTTCTATTGGTTGTAAATTGCGAGGCCTAGACATGCTGGAATTGCAGTCCTATCGCACACTGCCATCACCGTTCAATATTACAGAATTTGAATTGAAGATGATGAGCTTAGAAGACCCCTGGTCGAAACAAAGCATACCCGGTAGAATATATGATGCGGTAAAGGACAAAGTCGAAATCGAACTTCTTCTTGACACACGGAGCAAAGAACATACTTGGGGGATGCAATTGGAGCCGCAACAAATACTCATTCACTTGGACAAACAAACTGCCAACCGTGTAGAAGAACGACTGAACTCTTTACCAATTACAATTCAGCAGTTGTAACATCAGTAAGTCCAAGCATTGAAACACTTCACCATTCTGCACTAAAGCATGAGTCCGAGGTTTGGAGTACCAGTCCTCATTGCATTGCTCCTTGCTAGTTCATGGGCTTTCACAAACAACGATACTGTCGAGCAGTGGGTGAGTGAGAACACGATTGTCGTTCAAGAACAAGAAGTTCCCCTCTTGCAATTGCAAGAACAAGAACGATGGCTCGTCCTCGTCATTGATTTTGAGAGTTCTCCTGCCACAGAATATTCTGGGCCAACTCAAGCAGAACTCCTGCTCAATGATGTCGCACGAGAGTATTTATTGCAACTATCCGGTTCAAATACACAGGTACACATCGATGTGAGCCCGCGAGTTACGCGAGCATCGGGATCTTTGTCCGACTACGGCAGTGATTTCAATGGAAACAGAGATATGGATGCCAATGGAAAATTCTTACCAATGAAATTGGCTGAAGAGGCAGTTCTCGACCACATAAACTATGCCGATTGGGATGAATATGATCTTAACGGCGATGGCATGGTAGACCGTTTGCTCATACTTCACACATCAAAGGGACAAGAGGAAAGTCCCGGGCAAACGAGTAATATTTGGAGTCACTTTACACGGTTTGACACATCAATCGAAGTAGAAAACGGTGTTGATGTGGGGCACTACACAATGGCGAGTATTCGAACTGGCTCAAGTGGAATGGGGACAATCTTGCATGAGATGATGCACCAAATGGGAGCAATGGACCTCTATCCAGTGCACGAGGCTGGACACTTGAACGATTGGCAAGGCATCGGCGACTGGGACATTATGGCAAGTGGAAACTGGAACGGTGGCGGTGTATGGCCAGCACTCCCTACGTCGGCAAGTCTCGAATTACTCGGTGCAAACCGTACACAAACCATGGACCTTACATGGCCATCAAGTGCACAAGCACCTTGCATCGGACCAACAATACTCATGAAAGGAATGAGTGAAAACGGCTCATCACTCAAAGTACCTCTCACAGAAGAAGAATCTGTATGGATTGAATACAGATCGAATTTTGGCTTTGACCAACACCTCCCCGGTTATGGCATATTGGTGACGTACCAAGATCGAAGTGTTGGAGACGAAGAACAAAATGAACTGAACCGCGACCCCGACCAACCGTGGCTAACGGTAATTGAGGCCGATGGACGCACCGATTTGCGTAACGGTGTGAATTCTGGTGAGGCATCCGATGTTTTTCAAAACGGAAGTTCATTTGGTGCTGAAGGTGTTCTCATCTACGACCATGATGGCTTTTTGGTACCTTGGGTCGCAACGGTTGAAATCAACATAACCGTTGAAATTCGCTTTACTGCACCTAATTGCAGTTTAGGATTATCCATTGATGCTCCCGATTTTGGGGGGGTCCTCCTTCCCGATGAAAGTTTTCCACTGTCGGTCAGTGTCGAACAAACTTGCATGTTCACGTACAATCTGACAGTTTCCGATGGTCGAACCTTCATCGAACAGGAAACACAATTGACTCAAGGAACCACGAACATTCAATTGCAATTCTCATCGACCGGCACGGCGAATGCTGAGGCAGTTATTGAAGGTGAAATGAGTTGTGGTGATGACATAATGCACATTAAGACCAAAACCTTGACGCTCGGGAGAATACCAATTGAAGCAACCGATTCGGGGACACTACAGGCGTTTAGCCCATCCACACTTGTCATTCCTATCGAATCTCTCGGAAGTTCTGAACAATCATTCACCGTCGAGCTTGACGGCCCTATGTCACGAATTGGAGAAGTCGACAACAGAATTGATATCTCAGGAAACGATTCGATTGAGATTCAAATTGAACCGAACGGTTTGTTGCAAGACCGTATGTCAGTTAACGGTGAAATTGTTCTTATTTCACAGAGTGGACACCGCTGGACTATTCACCTTGAGTATTCTGCTATCGATGGCGAGCGCAGCACATTTGACGAATGGAGGACGCCCGGGCGATTGCTCGGATGCGCAGGTCTTATCAGCGCAATATGGGTACTGTTTGCAATGATGGACACACGGCCAAAAAGCAGACCTAAACAGTCGCAATCGAATATCGAAACAGAACCATTCGATGCCACCTTGGAGCAGAATGAAACCGATGCATGGGGTCGGGAAATTGATCTGTAGTCAATTTCGCCCCGGTAGCCATCGTTGCATGTGCAGGTAGAACCATGAATCCTTGAACGGTAAAGCGCAGAGCCACATTTTGTGAACACCTTCAGAGAGTCGAACTGCCAAACATGCAGCCTCCCATGTTTGAGGGGCATCTTCGTGGGGCTGAATAAGCCATGGAGCGTGCGCCTCACCAACAGGCGTGTCATACACTCTCCAGCGACTCCCATACTTGAAACCAGGTCGCAAGAGCACGCCTCGTTCGACTAAGTCAACATACAGATTGTGTTGAGGACTCGGACGAAGTTCATCAATTGAGGATTGGACAAGTTGGCCTTCCTCCTGCCGTAAATGTCGACCAGAAAGATGTTCAACGCCTATAGAATCCCAATGCCAATTGTATGCATCTGGGACATACCAGCCATCACCACGTGCTATTCTTTTTTGCCATAGTTCAGAAATCTGATTCTTTTTTTCTGTGGAAAAAGTATCCCAGAGAGGTTGTTTACCTGAAGGTTGTCTTTGAGATAACAGATACATTGTGACATCCATTTCTTCATCAATAACTAAAAATTCTGCCAGCATACCTTGATCGTGTACCCATGAGGTCCATTCGACCATTTCCATCCAATCAATTACATCTGTTGTCCATGCCCAGCGAACATGTGCAACTGGCATTTCTTTCGAGAAAATCTGCTCACGATTCCAACGCAAAGCCCAAGTGGGTTGTGGGACTTCAATGCCCCACTTTTCGGGGATATTTTGAGCAGGAATGAGCAACTCTCCGCCGCTTCGGGCTGTATCAAAAAGGATGCTTCGGGCGATGACATCTGGGTCAGAATTCACCGCATCATCAAACCAAGAGTCCGTTGGCAGTGGGAGATGACGATGCCAGTGGCAAAACAAAATCTCTTCCGTAGACACGCGAATACTTTCATCGGATTGCATCAAACCGATTGCACTCTTTTGATACAAACGTGATGAGAGCGGTGGGGCAATGAACCATTCTCCATCCTTCATCAGCGGCGGATCCAGCGGCTGTACAGGAGGAAGGTTCGACGTAAGTGGAGTGCCAAGTGGGCGAGTCGTCCTTTGGCGCGGTGTAAATTTACGGTTCTGCCTCGCCATGTATATGCGTCATGTTCACGGCATTTGAGTTTAGGGTTACCGATGGGCATATGTGCCCCCACTTCTTCGACGAATTGGGGAGTCCAATGGTCGACGGTTATCTCGGGTCGTTAACGACGGAGGAACGGATGCTTTTGCACCTCTTTGACCACAATTTACCCGAGGGGGCATGGGAGGCACCCGCAGCACTAACACAGGCAGGAATCTCAGCTGCTGTGCATGTTCAACGTAAACACGTCCCACGTACTCTAAAGCGGCTCGAGCATCGTGGAGACTTGACGACTGATAAACGGCATGTCCCTGGAGCCAAGCAAAGGCGCCAAGTCTACGGCTTAACGGCGAATGGAAGGGATATTGCTCGTGAACTTCGTGAAAAAATTCTAAGTCAATTTGTCATTAAAAATGGCGAAAAAACCCTCTTGTCAGAACTACGCAAAGGTGGACAAGCAACGCTCGACCTCTTGTCCTTTATTGACGAAGGCATGACTTTTCATGAGAATCCAGTTGTATCTCCAGTTTCAAATCCAGAAGGTGTAGCATCTTTGGATGCGCAGGCCGGTGAAAACCTCATACGAAGATTATTTGCAAGGGCATGGGAAGATGGCAAGATTACAAAGGATGAACAATACCTACTTTCAGAGGTGGTAGAATTTCTTGGTATGCATCCCGAACGTGTTCGACGGCTCTCCGATGAGGCGAGAAAGGAGCAAAAAGCCCCACCACCAGAGGAGATATACTTGGATATGCTTCGACAAGCCATGGTCGATGGGGAACTTGTTGACGATGAAATTGCGTTGCTTGAAACTGTTCGTATAGCCTATGGGTTCGACAGATTAGCGCATGACAAGTTGCTTGAAGATGCCAAAAAATCACCTATTGTATCTGAAAAATACCTTACCTACCGGTCTACACTCATCACTGCACTCCAAGATGGTGTCATCACCAAAGATGAAGGAGCAATGCTCTCTACACTACGTGAAACACTTGGCATAACCGATGTCCAGCATGCGAGTCTTCTTGCAGAATTACGCGATACAATCAAATGAGGAACAATCAACGAACAACCGAGGGTCAACTATGGGAATGTCAGATGAAGAAGAGGCAGTATATGAGGACTTGAAAAACCTCAAGAGTTTACTCAAACAAACGGGAGAATCGAAAGTCGTTCTCATCGGTGACATCATGATGGATTGCTACATACATGGGTACGCCAATAATCTCAATTCTCGTGCACCAGTGCCAGTTCTTCGTGAAACAATGCGAGAGGAAGATGTGGGTGCTGCTGCACACGTCGGTAGGGGTTTGAATTCTATGGGATTCCAGAGTTACCTCTTCGGAGTTGTTGGTGACGACCGGGCTGGTCTCAATATTCTACAATCATTAGACGACGAAGGCGTATCAACTGCCGGAATTTCAATTATTGACGGTAGAACTACAACCGTCAAAACCCGAATGCTTGCTACACGAGAGAGTCTTGTCAGTGACGAGCAACTGTTGCTTCGGTGGGATGTTGAGGATGACAATCCGGTCCCATTGGAGGCTTCTCAATCACTCTACGACAACGCTATTCGCGAAGTCGAAAAAGCAGATGTTGTTATTCTTTCCGATTACGGGCAAGGAGTAGTCAACGATGTGGGTGCTGACCGTGTAATCAAGACCGCACGATCAAAAAATGTTCCAATCATTGCCGATCCGAAGTTGACAGGATTGCATAGAACTCACGGTGTGAACTGGATTTTATTCCAATCTCAAGGTTTGGAGTTAATGCGACGCCGGCTTGGTGTGTCGACCGGTAGTGAGGCTGCAATGAAACTTATCGAAACACATGATTGGAATCATCTTGTTGTGCTTTCAGGCGAGGCAGGAGTCACAATCTACTCCAGAGATGAAGAAGTTGTTCACGCACCATGTACGCTCGATGATTTACGGCAGATGATTGGTCTTATCGATGCTGCAGCTGTGGCTATTGCAGTGGCGATTTCAAAGAATATGTCGGTCAGGAACACAGCATTACTGGCAAATGCTGCATGTGAGTGCATTTTAGGCGCAGACAAAACTGAATCATTTGTTCTAAGCCGTGAAGACCTTATCGACCGTATCGGTGAAATGTCTTGGAACTTGCAGGTTTCCAAACGCTGAGGTGCACCTATGAGTTCATGGCCGCGGCCTACAACAGCCGATATTGCACTTAGGGCATTTGCTTCAAGCCCGTCGAGACTTTTTACAGAAGCCTCAATTGGCATGCAAGAGATTCTGCTGTCCGACGAAGCACAAAAAACACTCAACAAACACATTCGCCACTCTTCGCAATGGCAAATTGAAGCACCTCATGATAGTGGGATTGAATCATGGGATTTATTGCTCGTACAGTGGCTCGAGGAAGTGCTGTATCGTGGAGAAATACATAATCAGTGGCTTGTTGATTGCCAACTTGCTTTCACATGGTCAGAAAAAAAAGTAATCGCTTCTGGTCATGTATCTTGGGTAAAAAGCGAAGACATTGAACGTGAAGTGGAAATCAAAGCAGTGACGAGCCATGAATTGCAATTCAAAGAATTACGGAATGGAGAAAATGCATACTCTCCATGGGAGCAAGTCCCGGACTTTCAAGGACCAGGCTGGTTCTGCGATGTTGTGTTTGATATTTGATTAGTCAAACCATCGTATCGCAACCGAGTGCCAATATAGAAACCAGCGGTGTTAAACACAATATCCATGATTTTGTTACCGAGTTCTTCAACTGCAAATTCAAACGGGAGATACAATTCAAGAATTTCCCAGCCGATACTTAGGATGAAGAATAATTTCCACTGATGAAAGAGATAACGACCTGATGTCGACCAGATAAAAAAATGGATGACGGAATAAAAGTTCACGAAAGCCATCAAGATGCCTCAGGAGTGGGAGTTCCAATGGTGGACGTGCGCTCTCCTCGGCCTAACCCACACACTTCCTCCATCCCGATACCCCACAGCACCCATGGCTCCGAGTAGGGCTGCTCCGTTCCCGGCCTGACCTATTCCCCCGGTTATCCATTTCCTGTTTCCCTCCGGAAACAGTTCACAGCACCCGAGTCATGTGGGGGCGAGACATCAACGTCCGCATGTAGAAACCAAAGAGCCGCTTTCGCCGCCCAAAGGCGTTCAGTCCACCGTGAAGACGATTTGTGGTACAGGGTACGCCTAGCTCCCCACCTATCCCGACAAGCCCTAAGGCCAACTCTATTTGAACGAAACCCATGTTCGGTTTAGAATATTAGTCCAGTGGAGTTTCTTCTTCGTACTTTGAGGGACATGAGGTTTTGATGATTTGGGCTTCGAATACATAGTCGCCATCGATGTACCGAAGGACGCCTTGGGCATATACGGTACGGTTGTCACCAAGACCATTCGAGACAGAGGCATCGAGATAGTCAACCAAAACTGTATGATCAAGCCCATGCAACATGAAAACACTCTCATTTGAGTCTATACTTCCATCGACAACTTCACCACGTAAGGCAATTTCTTTATCCATAAATTCAGCTGGAGCATTCATAACTTCATCAACAGACCGTGTTGGTTCTGGAGCTTGAATCAAAAGAACTCCCAGTAAGCCGAGGGTCAATGCACCACCCAACAACAGCATTCGGACACGGCGAGAAAACATATCTACAACCCCATCACTCTGCACGATGTGAAAAACCCACCGCCTCATCGAGGGATGAAAAACCATGCTTGCGCATCTTCATCTCGAGACCATGAACAACTGATTTCGTTAAAGATGCACCTTCAAACACAAACCCACTGTAGGCTTGTATTAATGTTGCACCAGCACCAATCTTGTCCCAAGCATCTTCTGCATTGGAGATTCCACCAACGCCAACAATGGGCCATTCGCCATTTGTCATCGAATATATTTGATGAATCATGGCTGTCGAACGGTTCGTGAGTGGCGACCCACTCATGCCACCGGTTTGTGAAAACACAGATTCTTCATTTGGAGGATAGTGCTCTGGGCGTTCGATTGTGGTGTTCGTTGCTACAATTCCATCACAACCAGCAGCACGTGCAGTTTGGACCACTGCCTTCAGTTGGATATCAGTAAGGTCCGGAGCGATTTTGACCAAAAGTGGTTTTTCTTTCGCCCCAGACAGTTGAGCATGCTGCTGGTTGACGAGTTGACAGGCTTTGACAATCGATTCGAGTGCATTATCATGCTGTAATTCTCGAAGATTCGGAGTATTGGGGGAAGAAACATTGATGACAAAAACATCGCAAAAATCCCATAACCGGCTCATTGAAGCCGCATAGTCCGACGGAGCATCCTCCAACTCGGTTCGTTTTGATTTGCCAAGATTCGCCCATAACGGAACACTTGGAGGGCCAAACTTAGAGTAATGCCGGGCGAGGGTTGCCGCCACTTTCTTGGAGCCTGGATTGTTGAAGCCCATTCGGTTTACGAGTGCTCTTGAAGAAGTGGCACGAAACATCCGAGGCTTCGGATTACCACCCTGCTCATGCTCTGTCACACCGCCTATTTCGATGAAAGATAATCCGATTGCATCCCATCCTCGGAGGGCTTCTGCACGTTTGTCAAGGCCAGCAGCATTGCCAAACGGATGTTTGTAAAGAGAACCGAAGCATTCGACAGGGATTTCTTTACGGGGACGATAAAGAAGAGACAGGAATGGCCTTGTGATGAAACTCGAAGACATGAGACGGAGAATTTTCAAGGCGCGAGAATGAGATTTTTCGGAATCCTGGAAGCGCAACAACGGTCGGACAAAGATACGATATCCGATGCCCATGGTGTGCTGGTTGAATCGGTATCCTTCAAGACTTCCGCCTCTTCGGGATGCATGTGCGGATAGACAACCCCCTGTGGCCAGTGGTCAGGGAGACCTCAAGACTGATCTTGCGAGGTGAGCGACTCATGATTCATTTACCCGAACGTCACCTTGAGGATTTGAGTAAATTGATATTGGAAATGAGTGACTACCAGCCTGCAAAAATCGATTACCCTGAATACACTTCAACTGAGTTTGATGCAATCAATGTTTACCAAATGAACAGTGATTCAATTGGTTTCGAGCATTTGGCTCATGTCAGCCTCGATGAACCGGACTTAACGGTGCGTTGGGTGAAAATGGACGTTGACGAAGGATGGAAACACATCATCGAATCTTGCAGAGAGTTGCACGAAGCTGGTTATCCGGGATGTATTGGATGCGGAGGGCCAAATTCTGAACTGCCATGGGATGAACCAAGAAATCGACTTCGGCACACTCTCTGAAACATATACATTCACATGTTTTTTTGGTACAGATACCAAAGTATCTGTGCCCATTGTCTGCAAATGAGAGAGTTCAAGTAGCCTCGTCGGTCGCATGTAAAACCATGAGCGTCGTCATCATTGCCGAGAAACCGAGTGTTGCAAACGACATCGCTAAGGTTCTTGGAGCCTCTTCAAAAAAAGATACGCACTGGGTAGGTAAGGACATCGTCGTCACTTGGGCTATCGGCCATTTGCTGCAATTGAAGTACATGGATGATTACGATGAAGCATTCAAAGACTGGCGTAAGACCATCGACCGACTCCCCTACATTCCAGAGGAGTTTGAGTACAAGCCAATCGGTGGAAGAGGCAAAAAACAGTTGTCTGCAATTAACAAACTCATCAAGTCAAAGGATGTCACGGAGATTGTGAATGCATGTGACGCAGCTCGTGAAGGTGAACTCATCTTTAGAACGATTGTTCAGCATTCGAAGTCCAAGACCAAAACTTCGAGAATGTGGTTGCAATCAATGACCAAAGATTCGATACAACAGGCATGGGATGCGAGGGTTGACGGAGATGAATACAGTGACCTACGCGATGCTGCATACTCTCGTTCCGAAGCGGACTGGATCATCGGTATGAACGGTTCACGTGTTGCCAATTCCTTCCTACCTCGCAAGAAAAACGAACGCGTTGCCATTTCATTGGGCCGTGTCCAGACTGCAACACTCGCTATGATCGTTGAACATGAATTGAATGTTCTTGGACACATTCCACTCCCGTACTGGCAACTTGAAGCAGTTTTCCAGTCAGATGATGCAAAATGGACTGGTCGTTGGGAAAGGCAAAACCATGTTGACGACCCTGATCAACCAGACTACAAACCTCACCGCATTGTTGAACAAGACGAACATGACAGACTACTAAAGATCCTCAAATCCGGAAAAGCAGCCTCTGTTCGCCAAACTCAAAGAGATTCTAAGGAAAAGGCACCGCTTAATTTTGATTTGACTACACTCCAAAGAGAAGCAAACAGTTCGTTTAGTTGGTCTGCAAAAAGGACACTTGGTGTTGCTCAAGATTTGTATGACTCTCACAAGTTGACTACCTATCCTCGTACCGACTCTCGACATCTCCCCGAGGACATGCATGAAGAAATTGCAAAAACTGTACGCCAACTTGGAGCACAAGATGAATACAATGCGCATTCGAAGCGTATAGTGGATGAAGGTATGAAAAACGCTGGACGTAACTTTGACAACAGCAAAGTGAGCGATCACTTCGCTATTATACCAACAGGAAAGATTCCTGACTCCAATTTGAGTGCTGACCATAAGAGGCTTTACGACCTCATCGTACGCACTTTCCTTGCCTCTTGGCACTCCGAAGCGGTATGGGATGTTCAAAAGCGTACTGCGACACTCGAGGGGGAACAATTCTCGAAAGAAGCACGCCAAATCAAAACACCAGGATGGCGTGCAGTCCGACCGAAGAAGCAAGCACTTCCCGAAGATTGGAACGTGCTACCGTCTAATCCATGTGAGGGAGAAATAGAATCCTATGAATTCGCTGAAGAGAAATCAAAGCCCAAAGGTCGATTGAAGGAAGCAGGGTTGCTTCGTTTGATGGAGCATGCGGGGAAACAGGTCGATGATGAGGCACTTGCAGATGCGATGAAGGATAAAGGGCTTGGAACACCCGCAACTCGGGCAGACACAATTGAAAAACTCGTAGACAGAGGGTATATTCAACGCTCTCGAGCAGGAAGCATCAGTGCAACTGCTCATGGCATTCGAATTATCGATGTCCTGCGTAAAATACCAGTCGAATGGATAACATCGCCAGAAATGACTGGTGAAATGGAATCATCGTTACTACGCGTCCAGCGTGGAGATGAGCCACGTGAAAACTACATGAACGCTGTCATCGAACAAACTCGCATCATGGTCGAACGAATCAAAAATCACGACCGAGCTGAATTGTATCAAAACGAACCATCGATTGGCGCATGTACCGTTTGTTCAGGGAAAATCATTGAAACTACACTCAACTATCAGTGTGAAAAGAACGAAGGTCGAGACAAGGGATGCTCTTTTGTTTTATGGAAGGATACATCGGGGCGATGGTTCGACCAAACAACAGCACAAAGATTGCTGGAAAACCGACAGATCGAAGACCTTCACGGATTCTTTAACCGTTCTGGAGAACCATACGTCGCCACAGTCAAAATCAGTGATGAAGGAAAAGTTGAGTTCATCGGCGGTGGAGAGGCTTCATCCAGTGCAACTGACGAGGAAGTCTGTGCTTGCCCACTTTGTGACCATGGAACTGTACGAATCGGACAAACAATGTATGCCTGTGACCATGATGAATGCAAATTCCGAGGCGTATCCAAAGAGATGTGTAAACGTCCAATCAGTCCAGAAGAAGCCAAATACATACTCAAAAACGGGAAGTCCGAATTACTCGAAGATTTCATTTCAAAGCGTGGACGGCCGTTCAAGGCCTTCTTGGTGTTGGATAACACTCGGATTAAGTTTGAGTTCCCACCAAGAGAAGCAGCTGCTGACGCGAAACGTTACCCAGTCGTCGAAGGAGTCGTGGGTGTATGCCCAACACACAAAGTCAACATTGTGGAAACTGAGACACATTATCAACCGGAAGCTGGCTCAAGTGGATGCTCAATTCAAATTCTCCGAGAAGTTTCAAAGCGTGAAATTACCCGTGAAGAAGCGAAACTCATGATTGAAAAGCGTGAAATTGGTCCTTTTGACGATTTCTTGTCGAAGAAAACCGGTAAACCGTTTTCATCTAAACTGTACTTGAAGAAAAACGAGAGTATCGGCTACAAATTTGCGAAACGTTAGAACGCACTTTTGCTCCAAAATGAGAGCGAAGGTTGATGTTCGACCGACTACGCACCTCCACTATGAACCAGTCCGAATGGGATGTAATCATCGTTGGCGCAGGGCCAACAGGAGGACGCACAGCAACTCATTTGGCATCACGCGGACACAGTGTCCTCATGCTTGAAGAGCACACTGAAATTGGTCGCCCTTTCCAGTGTGCAGGACTCGTCACTCCGAAAGCACTTCGCGAAGTCGGATTATTTGACTCGGTTCTCGAAGAAGTCGATGGCGCTAGAATTCACGGTCCAAGTGGAACGCTCGTTCCAGTCGGTACAGAAGGCAAACTGAGAACTTATGTGGTCTGTAGGAAAAAATTCGACCAAGGCGTGGTACAGCAAGGAATGGAAGCAGGTGCGACACTGTGGCTTGATTCGAGACCTGTTCATGCTGAAGTGAATGAAGAAAATGTTTCACTTGAAGTAGAATCCAAGGGAGAAAACATCTCTCTAACCTGTAAACTTTTGATAGGCTGCGACGGGGCTCACAGTTGGACTCGTCGGCACTTTAAGATGGGAAGACCGAAAGAAATGATGATTGGCTTCCAAGCAGAAGTCCTTGGATACAACGGGAACAAAAGATGGCTGGACATGTACAGTGGCTCTGAAATCGCTCCAGGTTTCTTTGCTTGGGTCATTCCATCTGGCTTTGGAACACATCGAATCGGAGTTTGGTCGACTCCAGACCGCCTCAATGGAAGGAGTGTCGAGCAATGCTACGACGATCTTCGATCACACCCGCTCTGGAAGGACAGATTCACGAACATAAAGGAAGTCGCCCGATATTGTGGACCGATTCCGAGTGGAATGGTGAAAAATACTGTGAAAGACAGAGTCATGCTGCTGGGTGATGCTGCCGGAATGGCCAAACCAACGACTGGAGGGGGTATCGGCCCTGGGTTCCGCCAAATTAAAGGAATATTGAATCCATTGAGCCAAGCCATTTCAGATGACAACTTATCGGAAAAACACCTCACTAAAATTAGTTCAAAGCACTTCAAAGCTATGAAAAAGGATCAAGACAAAGCGCGTGCTCTTCGTAATTTACTTGTAAGTGATGTGAGTGATGCAGAACTCGATGGACACTTTGCGAATTTTGCTCGACCAGATGTGTTAGAACTCATCAATGAAATCGGTGATATCGAAAAGCCGGTGCCCCTAGGCTTAGCTCTCGTTAAAAAAGTGCCAGCATTCCGCAGACTCGCTCTTAGAGCAGGTTCGAAACTCTTGTTCAGATGAGGTTCTGTTATGATCGAATTACAAGTTGAACAGCGTATCCGGTATCCGCCATTTGAATCACATCGATTCATTCCAGCGAAACTGCCTATTGCGATCTCAACAAAGGTCATCGAAACCGGCACTCGCGATGATCTCATTAACACCGTTCAAAATCTCGCACCGAGTTTCAAACTTGGAAGCGATGAATCTTGGATCGTCGAACAGAGATATTTGATTGATGGCGAGCCGTACACTGATGAAGAGAAGGAGCGGAATGAACACGTCTTGGAATCAAACAAAAAACCATTGATTGTCAATGAACAAAGACAGGGTTGGTATCTTACTCCAAATCCAATCCATGCTGCAATTCGTAATTTCATATCGAAAACTGTTGTCCTTTTGCTCATTGCTTTGGGATACCTGTTCATTGAGCCCCTCCTCAGTTCATTTGGTATACAAGGAATCGGTACAGGCACGGTTCGAATCGGATTACTGGATTATCCACTGCTCACGATAATTGTGCTTCCGTTACTTTTGGGGCCTCTCGCTTTGAGAGTTGGTGCAAACTTAGCAGATTTAGTTCAACAACAGAACTTTTTGAAATCAGAGCCAATTGACCCTTCAATAACCCTTATTGAACAACCGGTTGCAGGGCAACCTCTCAAATTGAAAGTATCTATCGAAGAGACTCGAGAAGATTGGAAGGACATCGAAGTACTATGGAGAGTAGGTGCTCTCCCTCCCGCTCGAGAAGAGGTTTTTCGCTCTCTTGGAGTTGCTGAATCGAAGCAGCCACCTGCGGGTCTCACGACTGAATTACCACATCACTGGCAAATAGGTCTCGATGATGGAACTGGGGGGGGTGAAGAGGCTCCAATGGAAGCTCGAGAAGTGAAAGGTGGACTGTTCTTGAGGCCAATGCGAAGCATGGAAGCTGGTGGACGATGTTCGCTAAGTAAAGAAGTCATGACCCTTGACCCACCAACGATGGAATGGCCAGGTACAGTGTCAACTAAACTGATTCGGATTCACTGGGAAATTATTATTCGAATTCAACGAACGAAAGGCGGACCACTCTTGTGGGTGTTGCCTCTTCCAGTTCAGCATCCTAAATCAAGTTCCCAAATTGCAACCCTTCCAACAAACGATGGTCGTGCTGAATCAGTCCCGATTTGAATGGCAAACATTCAAGTCTCTCATGGAATGTATTTAATCCATGGAAGGGCGCGCATTCTATGCCATACTCCTTGTTGGTTTGCTTGTTGTTTCGGGTTGTCTCGGAAACGCCGACATTGAATCCGAAATTCCTGAGGATGAAAATCAATACATTGGTATTCTTTCACTCAATGCTTCATGGGGCGCATTGATCCAATCAATTCCAATGGATGGTACTCCAATTGTCCTTCAAGTCGTAATTGCAAGCGAAGGTGACGACTGGGAAGCACAGCCAACAATTCTTACGCCTAATTTCACATCACTTTCGTTGTATGAGTGGGAGAAAAACCAACAAGGATATCAACTCTCATTTGTTCCCGAAATTACGGGAGATTATTCAATTCAAATCGAATTTGCCACAATGAATAATGCTGAATTTAGTGACCCAAAGCCGGTACGACTCACCCATGTCATCTCAGTTCAACCCGTAGAGGAAGATGCTCCAATCCTTACAGCACCGGTATATATTGAAATTGAAGAACAACGGCTCATATGGTATGAAGGAACTGTAAGCCATGCAAATATTGCTACCTGTACACTTGAGATACTGCTTGAAGAGGGTTCAAGAAAATCACCTGCAGTCAAGGATGATGGGACATGGAAACTTTTGCTCGACCTCTCTGAATCTGAATCTTCTTTTGACATTCTCGCAAACGTCGAATGTGGCACATACACTCCAAAAAATGACACAGTTGTTACACAAATCATCATCGCAAATGAAGGTGAAGATTCCGATGGAGACGGAATACCTGATGAGAATGACCGATGCCCGAACGGCTACGGTGTCGCAGATGGATGGACATCATCGGTTGCAAGCGACCAAGACCAAGACGGATGCCATGACCTTGAGGAAGATACAGATGATGACAACGATGGTGTTGGGGACGACTACGACCTTTGCCCAACTTCCTTTGGGTGGGTTAGCTTCCCCAATGCAGACTATGATTCAGATGGTTGCCATGACGCAGATGAAGATGATGACGATGATAACGATGGAATCCTCGACGTGGATGATTTATGCCCGTGGGGATTCATCGGCTGGAGTTCAAGCACCTTCAGTGATTGGGACAGCGATGGTTGCTCGGATCTCGATGAAGATATGGATGATGACAACGATGAATTGGATGATGAAATGGACTCATGTCCGAAGGGATTGACGAACTGGATACGCAACCTCTCAACTGATTTTGATGACGATGGTTGCTCAGATTCAACTGAAGATCTTGACGACGACAACGACTCCGTTGATGATGTTAACAGCACCGGAAGCCCCCTGGACTTGTGTCCTGAAACTCCACTCAATTCGACCCAAATCGATGAAAATGGATGCGCAGCAGTTCAACGTGATACCGATATTGATGGTGTAAATGACTTGGAAGATCAGTGTCCAGGCACACCAGCACAACTACCAGTCAATGCTGTCGGGTGCGCAGACATTGACGCTGATGGTGTGTTTGCTAATGTTGACCTCTGCCCAAACTCACCGGGGCGCTGGACCATTGATTCAAATGGGTGTGCAGTGATTCAATCTGCCATTCCATGGACGAGTTCTTCTGTGCTTGATGCACCAATGCAATCCGTTCCTGACTTTTCGATACCCACGCTTGAAGGAACATTTTACTTCCAACAAGAGTGGACCGGATACGACATTTACTTTTTCTTGTTCAAATATACGGATTCAAGTGGCAACTCCAATTCTGCAACTTGGGGCCAAAGCCCTGGACAGTTTCTTCGAGCCATGCCCGATAATGTCCATGTGTTCTATGGCTCGTTTGATTCATCCTATCACACCGATATCGTTAGTCGAAAAACGGCAGTCGAGAATGCCTTGAACCCGAACGAAGAGGCGGAATGGGATGGGCGGATACACTACATTGACCAAAGAGCAAACAGCATTTCTGGAGGCTTAGGCCAAATGATTTCAAACTTCAATTCCCCCTTGTACATGGGCATAGACCGATTCCAACTCGCAAGAGAAACTGGAAGTTTGTATGCGTGGACGTCATCCAACAATGACCCCATGCATTTGGTTCATGAGCCTGCACAATGGAATGCCGAGTTCCCGGTTGAGATACGCAGGTCTGACCCTGGTGTCCAAGAAGTATCGATTATGGATTTTGACCGTCACACGGGCGGATGGCAAGGCGGCTTTACGTCAACAATGAGCGCTGAGTTCCCAAACAATCTCACAGAATACGACACAATGGAGGTCTATCATGAGCATGCGTGTCTCGACCGTATGAATCGATACCAAACAAGCGAGGGAACATACGCTGGTTGCCACGAGTGGGATTATGAGGCAAATCTACGAATTTGTGATCGTGGTAACACCTCTTCGTGCAGTACGGAGTTTATGAGATGGATAACCACATACGGTCGAGAAGGAAAATGGCTCACGGATATCTCCCCGTATCTTTTCATGTTGGAAAACGATGATAATCGGACATTTAAATATCGAGGTGCGAACAAAGGCGACCTCACAATTTCAGTGTTATTGAGTAATTGGGGCAGCGGTTTACGCGGCACTACGGCTGATTTTGCATTTTCTGGCGGGCAATTCGACGGAACTTACAACGATGTAACAAAATACACACGTGACCTTAATTTCACTGTACCTTCATGGGCAGAAAAAGTTCAAATTGTTGCTACAATAACAGGGCACGGGTTCGGTAAAGACAATGCAAATTGTGCTGAATTCTGTGACCATGAACATCACTATTCGATGAATGGATTCACGACATACGAATGGCACCCAATTGTATATTCAAACGAAGGTTGCGAAAATGAAGTTGAGAACGGTGTCGTCGCTAATCAATTTGGTTCTTGGCCCTTTGGTCGAGCGGGCTGGTGTGCCGGCCAAGATGTCAAGCAATGGACCTATGACATCACAGATTGGAGTGATATGAACGGCGGTGTGAATCACCTCACTTATCGAGGATTATTCAACGGCCAAGAGTATGTACCATCGGACGGTGTAGGAAACGGAGAGCGGAACATCCACGCAGAAATATGGGTTGTCTACTATGATTCGACAACTTTACCCTGATTCAAAACTGAGATGGCGGTGGGGATTGCAAATCTTTTAGTTCCGTTCCACATTTAGGTGTATCCAAAAAGAGATAATCACTGTCACGACGTTGAGGTGAGAAGCCTGCACGAAGAATGACATTTTGTAATTCGATTTCAGAAGCGTTGAATTTGGTGGTACCCGAAGCAGATACTACATTTTCTTCCATCATGGTTGAGCCGACGTCGTTAGCACCACCGAAAAGCGCCATTTGGGCGGTTTTAATGCCCATTGTGGGCCATGAGGATTGAATGTTCGGGATAGAATCGAGGAACAGGCGGGAAACTGCAACGTGACGAAGATATTCTGTTGAGCCAGCGCCAAGTTGAATCTTGTTTTGGCCTCTGTTCCTTCGACCGAAACTGTTGACCTCAAGCTGAACTGGCCAGGCGATGAATGAGGTGAACCCGATTCCGTGCTGTTCTAGGGAACGGTCTTGCAGTTGCCGAAGACGGTACATGTGCTCGACACGCTGCTCCAATGTTTCACCAAATCCAATGACATTCGTTGCACTCGTAGTCAATCCAAGCGATTGCGCTTCTTCCATGACCCTGAGCCAGTTCGCAGGAAGACCTTTTTTCGGAGATACATCTTTTCGAACATCATCAACCAACATTTCTGCCCCTCCACCGGGAAGACCATGCATACCGGCAGCCTTGAGTCGGGTCAAAACTTCAAGCGTTGAAAGTTCACTTACTTCCGCAATTCCTTCGATCTCAATGGGGCTGAAGCAATCAATTGCAATCGATGGATGCCGAGTGCAAAGCTCCCGCAAGAGGTTTTCATACCATTCAAATGAGAGTTCCGGGTTCACTCCACCCTGCATCAGAATACGAACTCCTTCGATATTTTCGAGTTCTTGAATTCGTGCTGATATCTCATCGATGGATTGAGTGTATGTTTCTTCATGACCGGGTGGGCGGTAAAAAGAACAGAATTGGCAGTTGATAGTACAGATGTTGGTGTAGTTGATGTTCCGGTCTATGAGATAGGTAACTTTACTTTCACCGTGCATTGCGTTTCGTCGCAAAAGTGCAGCACTCATCAATTGGTGAAGCGGTGCATTTTGGTACAATTCAACTGCATCCTCGGAATTCAGACGATATTGCGAGGCTGAATCCTTGTGCCACAAGGCCTGTCTCTCTAGAATTGTAGACCATGACATTATTACACCTCAAAATGGGGTACCCGTAATTGCCTCAATATCCTCAATGGATTTTGGGCATGCTGATGTCAATACATCGGGATCGCCTGATGTTACCAAAACGTCATCTTCAATGCGGATTCCGATGTTTGCGTACCTTTCTGGGCAATCGACATCTGGCCGCCATGCCCCGAAATACAACCCCGGTTCGACAGTTAGACACATTCCAGCTTCCAATAGTCTCGGTTCGCCGTTCGGCTTGTAGATTCCGACATCGTGAACATCAAGACCAATCCAGTGGCTCGTATTATGCATGTACCACTTTCGTAGATCTCCAGAATCCATGTCCAATGCCTCCTCGACGGATTGATTGCTGATGCCCAAACGAATGATTCCCTCAGCGAGAACACGGCGAGCAGCGTCATGAGGGGCTGTGTAAGGTTGCCCTACACGGCAGCAATCTATTGCTGCGTTTTGGGCGTCTAGAACAAGTTGATAGATTTCTTTCTGCGCATCAGTGAACTTACCGTTAATTGGCCAAGAACGAGTAATGTCTGCAGCATAACCGCGGTATTCAGCACCTGCATCGATTAAGATAACTTCTCCATCTTCACATACATCGTTGTTTTCTTTGTAATGGAGAACTGTTGCGTTATCACCGCAGCCTACGATGGATGGATAAGCCCATCCAGAGGTGCCAGCATAGACAAAGAAACCCTCGATGGTTGATTGGAATTGATATTCCATACGTCCTGGTTTTGAATGCCGCATTGCTGCTACATGTGCATAGCTGCTCACATCAGAAGCGAACCGCATTTGTGCAATCTCAGCATCAGATTTCCTCAACCGAAGTTCAGCGATACGGGCACTTGGATCTTCAATTGAGACTGGACCAGTTCCGAAATGTTGACGGGCTCGGTCCCGACGATCGACTGATTGACGTACGAGTGAATCAACTACGCTCTGCACGCCAGTCCGAAGCAAAATTCTATGTGACTTTGAGATGTATTCGGAAAGAGAATCCTCAAGCTCATCAATCGAATGAGCCTCCCGAACTGGCCAGTTGGCTAATGCACCTTCAACGCCAGGTCGACGTCCTTCCCAAATCTCTTTCAGAGTGTCTTTGGGTTGTACAAACAATGTTGATACCCATTCGCCGTCCACACAACGTAAGGTGAAAACTGCCTCGGGTTCAGTCCAACCGACAAAATAGAGCATGTCACTCATCGTCCGAAATGGATAGTGGACATCGTTCGAGTGGGTTGATTCTTCAGCGGCGCAGAGAATGACCAAGTCATCAGGTCGAAGTTGAGAAGTTAATCGCCCTTGACGTGCAATGTACTCCTGTTGAGATATTACAGCAGGTTGAGGCCCAATATGCGCCATAGCCGCTTCGTTCATGCTGTACCCACACGCCCGGTAGTATTCAACAATTGCATTCACAGAATTACAATTGACCCGTTTCTTCATTCTTCGTATCAGATGAAAGTGATTTGCCGTTCCATTTCGGTAACGACGAATCTGATGACTTGGAGCGTGATACTACCAACGTGATAGAGCCTCCAACGAGAAGTGAGGCCAAGACCGAGGCAACGATAAGCGCCGTGCGGGGTTGGTTTTGGACTGTTGGAGATGAATTTTCAAGAATCAAGGAAAACTGAGTTTCGCTTGAGGCCCCGTTGTCGTCTTCTACCACAAGTCGAATATCATAGTATCCAGATTCAGAAAATGTTGTTGAATCAAGGACTGCTTTTCCAGCCAAAAACGTATTGCCGTTGACATACCATGTGTACGATAACGATTGAGCATCGCTTGCAGTGTCAGCGCTCATGGAACCGTTCAGTTCCCAAACTTCATCACTTCCAAGAGTAATTGTGTAATTTGGTACGACGACAAATGAATCAATTTCAACTTTGACCACCGGAGGGAGATTCGTAACCAAAAATTGAGCCTCAGAGACGGTTAGCCAGCCAGCAGTATCACGGACAAGCAATTCCACGGTCCAAGTTCCAGAGAAAGGTGGATGAATGGAGATAATCGACTGTGACACATACTCTGTATCAGCAACGGCACGGCGAGAACCATCAGGTTCTACCAATGTCCATGTCAATCTGTTTTCACCGCCGATATAACCGTCTTCTACTACTGCTGAAAATGAAATCTCTTCGTCTTCATGCACAGCAGGTAGTTCGGAGACCAACTGTTGCACCGAGGATGAATCTTCTACTGCCTGTGCATCGCTGGTGAGCAAGACTGTTGGCTGAGTCCTGTCAACAAGTAAGCGGAAACTCGCAATGTTTGAGGTGTGCAGAAGTGTATCAGTCACCGTCATGTCGAACAACCAGTACCCATCATCAAATTGAATTGAATCAAGTTCGAAATCCAGCGTAAGTCCACCGTTGCTCGTGGTAGGAATAAAATCTGTGAAAGAAACCATTTCCTCAAGGCAGTTTCCAGAGGGGGCTGAACATACATGCATCGTGACGAACGTCTCGTTGAAACTGTATGATGGCAGAACTACAGGGACATTTACTGTCAAATCTTGTGCTGAAAGGAGAAAGTATTGCCTGTCGACACTTTGATACTCATTGCCAAACTCATGAATGTAGGGGGAATGGTTTGAGGTGCCAAGGTACACAACTCGTGAGTTGTGTGAATCCGCGTTCGATAAGTCACCAATGACCAATCGGCACGTGCAGTCGTATGTAGATACATTCAGTTCGAGATTCCACTCCCATATACCATTGCTCACTGCATTAACATTGGAGAGCTTTCCTGATACAAGTGCAATGGTTGCATTATCGAAAAGATCGTAAAGGTGCCAATCAATATCGGCGAGGGGAATTGAGGAAGTGCCGTTGAGATACAGCGAGTCCTGAGACTCTAGCCCCAAAGTACCTTGATGTATCATAATGGATGAATCCACGGTGCTTGATGATGAGGCATTGGACACAGGGATGCATGATGTGAGAAGACCTGCCACGGCCATGAAAAACAGTGCTTTCACGGGTCGCATGGTATTACTCCTCACGCCGTCGGACATGAAGGTTCGTCCGGAATGAGTATTGACTATTCGATATCATTGAGCAAATGGGTCGCACAATTCACCCTGACCGGGGAAACTGGTTGGGTTACGAGGGTTCGTGTCCCATTTGAATTCACAATAATTTACGTGGCCATCGCCATCGGTATCGATCATGCGGTCTGCTGGGTCATCCGGATCAAACTGGAAGTGGAATTCCCAACCTGTTGCCATGCCATCATCATCGTGGTCCTGATAGTAAACCTCAGGGCCATCGTTCCATTGATCGCCGTCAGAATCATTTGAAATTGGATTTGTTCCGTTCTGCTTCTCTTCGAAGTTCGTGTAATTTTCAAGATTGTCGTAGAAACGCTTGCCGTCGGGTGAGTCAGGGTCAATGTTACAGTCAGAGTTTGTACTGTCGTTGTAACCTGAACAATATTTCTTGATAAGGCCAGAGCGGTTAAGTCCATCGTTATCAGGATCTTCCGCACCATCCATGATTCCATCGAGGTCACTGTCAGGCATTGATGGGTCCATGACACCACGAGCACCATACGCATCGGTAGCGCCTTCTTCGACAAGTCCGCTCTCCAAAGCTAGCCGTGAGTAATACACTTCCCAGCCGTCAGGTAGGCTATCGGAGTCCGTATCATCATCGACGGGGTTGGTGTTCCACTTATCTGGAGCTTCTGCGCTGTTCGAAAGTGAGTCATTGTCGACGTCAAAAGTGTCATCTTTCAGTGAATCGAGAGAAGGGTCAAGCGCCCAACGGCCGTTACAATCACAGAAAGCATTGATTGGCATCGCGAATCCAGTTAAGTTCATCTCCGAAACTTCATACTTCTTTTCGATAATGAATCCGCCGAGATTGTTTTGCCAAACATAGCCACCTGCATCCATTGAACAGTCGTTGTTCTGCGATGGAACGCATCCCGGGCGCTGCCAGGAGGTTGTGGCGACCCACAGGCTGTGTGAGTTGGTATTCTCCTCTGCTGATTTCACCTGCATCTCCCAACCATCGAGCATTCCATCTGAATCAGTATCGTTGAGGAGAGGATTCGTTGGGTTTTGGAAAGGTCGTGGAACGAAAAGAACTTCATTACCATCGATCAGACTATCGTTGTCTGTGTCTGAATTGTTTGCGTGGGTAAGGAAATTATCCTTTCCTGCAATGACTTCCTCTCCGTCTTCAAGTCCATCGTTATCAGTATCGAACATGCAAGGGCTCGTGAAGTATGCAACGCCTTCCCATGAATATCCGGTGAGTGCTTCAATCTGGTCAAGTTCACCGTCGCCGTCGGTATCTGGGTTGGAGGCATTCGATCCGCCGGCACACGTGTTCGCAAACTCGTCATAATCTGAAAGGCCATCAGCATCTGTGTCGAAGAGCCCAGGGTCGGATGTGACCCAAGTCTTGACAACACCGTTGTTGACAACAAGAATTTCCCAGCCCATGACCTCTATACCGTCGAGGAGGCTGTCACCGTCGGTATCAGGGTTCAGTGGGTCAGTGGAACGTCCATCGATAATTCCATCACCGTTACGATCACGGGCATTGTATTCCATGAGGTTCGTAAACTGCTCTTCAGGTTCGACTATTTCCATCCACTGGAACAGACGAGATTCGACAGCTTGTCCAACGGAGACATCAATCTGGTATACATATCCAGATACAGGGGCCTGCATAGCGATTGTTTGCTTCTGCCCACCTGCTAAAGTGATTTGACCACGTGCGACTGTTGCGTTTGCTTCGACCCACTGGTCTTTGACAACGTCAATTCCGACAACAATAGTCGTTGATTCCAAGGTTGTGTAAAACACGCCACCATCGCCGTCTACATCCCAGCCGTCATGGTCCGGGTCGAGATTGCCGTTAGCACCGTCTCGAGGGTGAAGGCCGTTGGTTGATTCCCATCCATCTGGCATACCATCAATATCGGTGTCGAGTCGCCATGGTGAAGTGAAATTTGTTGGGCCAAAAATCTCGGCCACTTCGTATTCTTCAAGATTGTTTAGGCCGTCTTCGTCCCAGTCCCCATAGCCATCGGAAGCGTTGGCAGGATTGAGTGTCTTTGAGGCATCATTTTGAGGATGGTCGTTTACATTGGAATAGCAGAATTCGAATCCGTCTGGCATTCCATCTCCATCGGTATCCCAGTCAGATGGCCCGTTGAGGAGGCCATCGCCGTCCATATCCATTAGGAACCACGAGTTCTCAACACCTGCGAACGGTGATGCACGAGTAATAGGATCAAGGAGAGGGATGTTACAGTTTTCGCCAACACCGGTGGAAAGGGTGGAAGTCAAGTTGCCTACCTCCACAATGTCATCGAGAAGGTCCATGTCAGAGTCTCGTGCGTTTGGATTCGTGCCGAACATCTCCTCTTGGAAATTAGGAAGACCGTCTTCGTCGGTGTCAAGGACCATGTCACAAGAGTGGGCTCCTGAAGGGTTTGCGAGTTGGTCCCAAGATGGAAGGGCGTCGGAGGAATCGTAGAATACCGAGAGAGTTTCTTCCATTGCTTGGTCAAGTAAAAGGCAATCCCAGTTCCCGTTGAGGGGATTGAACAACACGACGTCGCCACCAGGGGTTTGAACAGTTTGTGTGTACTTGGACTCCCAGAGGTCATTGAGTCCGTCGTTGTCTGTGTCGGACCGCTGAGGGTCCGTTTGGAGTTCTTGCTCTTGCTGGTTTGTCAGACCGTCATTGTCTGGGTCACCGTTTGGTCCTTGTTCAGGGTCAGGCCACGAATCAGTTTCGTTTTCGATGTTTGCTTCGTCAGTATTGTCGTTGTTTGAACTGTCTTGGTCAAGATCTTCGGATTCACCGTTGTCAAGGGGGTTAAGTCCATGATCAACTTCCCAGCCGTCACTCATACCGTCAAAGTCAGTATCAGCGAGTTGAGGGTCTGTTCCGTATTGAGTCGATTCAAGAAGGTCAGACAAACCATCGCCGTCGGTATCCAGTGCCGCACTGATTGAGGTACCAGAACCAATCAAATCCTCCTCTGCTGCGCTTTCAAAACCGCCAATACCTTCACTGGTTTGGAAGTAGCCGGAGAAACCGACGAAAAGAGAGCCAAAAATCAAGGTTGATATGATTGCGGCATAGGCCATTTGGTTGTGATTTAGAGACATTTCATACACCACGCACATCAGTGCAAATTTACCGACTTGGTGTATGGGTTATAGACCTTAACTCTCAATGTGCTATTCTATCAGGAGAATATGCGTCCGTATTGAATGATTGGTATCAGCCTACATACGACAAAAGTGACGAGATTTTGACAGACCAACTCCCGTCGTTTTGTTGAATTTCAACCTTTGCTTTACGACCAAATCCCCGCTGCCAAAACGAAAACAAATATCCAACCAAAAGTGGCCATTGAGAACATGGACGCAATAAAAATTCGACTCCACCTTGTTCGTCCAAGGAATTGATTTGAAGTGGCTTTCCAAGTCCAAAAGGCACAAGGTAAGCATCACAAAGCTGATTCCAGCTCTGAACATCTTGGATGTAGATTGGTTGCTCGCTCTCAGAAACCAACTGATTTACGGCTAATGTGCACAGAACAAGTGGGACTTGCGACCGTTTATCGAAACTTTCAGGGAATTTCCAGCACTCTAACCAGTCGGGACGGAGTTGTATTCCTTGCATTGTTAATGTTTCAAAAAATCGTGCAAAAATTCCATTCGCCAACATAGTGCTGCGTTCACCAGCATGAGTCCATCCATTGGAGACCGTTTGTAAGTCAAGGTCAAATGGAAATGAAGAGATGTTTGGAAGAGAAGGGGAATCCCAGCAAAGAACTGGACTGGCTGGGGCTGCTGAAAATCGACGCTCCATGGGTTTCAACTCAAGACGAATCGAATTGTTGGAGAGTTGCTGCCATTGGATTTTATATCGTGATTGGGAAATGTTCTCTTTAGCAGCAAGAGCAAAGCCGCTGCACAAAGGAGCCATGAGATTCGATGTGAGGAAAGACGTATCCAAGTCAAAGGAGCCCCATCCCATCAGACTCCAACGGTTGGCAAGGGCAGTATTTTGCCTATGTTTCTTACGAAACCACGCAACATCCAAAATCGAAGTGGTTGTGAGAAAATATTCCTCTTGGTCAGCGGCGGCATTGAGTAGTTTACGGCCTAAGGGAACACCGGAGAATGTTTCCACGGCCAGCCACCAGCGGTGGAAATCTACAAGATTCCACATCATCCACATATGGCCCTCAGGATCACGAACCGAGCCATCATCAGCACAGCGAAAATACTCTTTTAAGTTTGAAAGAACCAATTCACCTGGATGCTTTGGCACGTCATCAAATGACATAGAAGAACCTCAAAATGGATAGCCAGTAACTTGCTCATCGTTGAAGCAGTAACGGATGGTCTGGAAATTCGATTTCAAATTTGACACATCCTTCTTCACATTCGATGGCTCTTCAGAATGCAACAGAACTCTTGCGTAAAGTTGAGCGACCTCCTGCATTTCTAGAACACCCATGCCGACACGGGTTAATTCTTGAACTCCAAGACGTAAGCCTGACGGAGTCATCGCTTTGGTATCGCCTGGAAGCATATTCATGTTGGTAATAATTCCTGCATCCTCCAACAATTGAGCTGCTTTTGCACCTGCACCTGAATCGGTAGAACCGTGACGTGTCAGTACTTGATGCGAAGCAGTGTATCCTCGAGATTCAGCGAGGACATCGAAACCTTCCGCTGCCAATGCTGAAGCAAATGCTTGTGCGTTGCGAACGATATCGGTTGCATACGCCTCTCCATATTCCTCAAACTCAGCCAAAGCAACTACTTTTCCCGCAACGTGGTGAAGATGATACGACGAGCAGACACCAGGGAATACTGCAGTGTTCAACTTCCGCTGGAACTTAGGGTCTTCACTGGACGAGAGAAGGAATCCACCTTGGGGTCCAGGGAAGGTTTTGTGAGAAGAGCCGGTCATGACGTCAGCACCCTCTCTCAAAGGATCTTGAAATACGCCACCAGCAATGAGGCCCAATACATGTGCGCCATCGTACATCACCGTTGATCCGACCTCATGGGCTGCATCGGCTATTTCGCGAAGAGGAGTAGGGAACAAAAAGACGGATTGTCCGATGAGCGAAACCTCAGGCTGAACTTCTCGAATGAGAGCACATGCTCCATCAATATCTGGCTCCATCCTCTCTTCATCCCATGGATATGTCGACAAATCAAGATCACGCAGTCCAACTGCGCCCATTCGAGCGTGAGAGATATGACCTCCATCTGCAGTTGAAACCGCTGTGATTTTATCCCCTGGCTTAGCAAGAGCTTTCAAAGCAGCAATATTCGAAACAGTTCCTGAAGTTGATTGAATGTTAGCAAAAGGTGCATTAAATACGCTTTGTGCCAATTCAATTCCCATGCTCTCAATCGTATCAAAATCATTGCAACCCTGATAGTATCGCTTACCCGGCAATCCTTCCGCATAGCGCCCATGAAGGTCACTTGCCACAATTTTCTGAACCATTGGAGATACGATGTTTTCCGATGCAATCATGCCCAAACCGTTTCGGTAGAGATCTCCACTCGCCGCAGTCGCTGCTAGAACCGCGTTCGCTTTTGACAATGTAGAGGTACTAGGTGACCAAGAACCACGTTCGCGCTGCATGATGTTTGCTTGAGCAGTCGGTCTTTGAACTCATTGATTCAAGATGATGGCCTAATCAAACGAGAGGAGGTCATCATCAGACTCTTTCGTGAGAGAATTGGTTGTGTTTGGACGCACGTTTGGACCTATCGTTTTAGATCCGACACGTACATCCTTTCGAGGTGAATTCAGACGTTGCTTACGTTCAGATACACGAGTGTTCTGAGGAATTCCACGTTGGGTCATATTGATGTTGGAGACGGTCCGAGATTGTCCTGGCGATGATGCAATTGCTTTACTTGGACGACCGGTCTTTTTCTGGATATATTGAGGTCGACCACGGTATGCAACTGCACCGATAAGACGCTCAAGTACCGGTATATCAGCCCCATCTTCTTTCGGACGTTTGAGCCACCAACCCTCTCCTAGGGGTTGAAGGCGAGGTGGCCGTGATTTTGACATGATCTTTGCTTGACGCATGAGGCGAGCCTTGACTGATTTTTCTGAATCCTTTGGCAGACGTTCAGACATCCAACCTGGCAGTCCGAGGTCCAGAACAACACCGTTCACCGTAACGAGCATTCCTGACAGCAAAAGATGGGTTCCAACAGGAATGTTCGAACGTTCTGGTACGACCTTGAACCGTTTCATACGCTTGGAATATGCCAGCATTGCTTTCTGATCACGATGTCGAATAACACGCCGCTGCTGGCGTGAGAAACGACGCCCACCGAATTGAATCATAGTCAGTGAAAGAACGATGACAATGCCTTGCGCTTGACCGATTTCCTGCGATACAAATATGCCGAGAACAATCCATGTTGGTAGTAATACAAGCCAATTAAATACGGTCGAAAGAATGCTATCTCTGTATATCGGAGGCATTCCTCTTCGAGACGCTTCATGAGCGGCAATCATTACGTTTGCACTGATTGCTTCATCCATCCCCCCCTTAACCATGAGGCCTGCAATCGCATTAACAGGGGCTGAATTAATCCATTTTTTCATTTTCTTACCCTTGCCAACAGCCAATGCGACTTCAATCTCTTCTTCGTCAACAACTTGACCCAAAATACTGCTGAGGGCCATGACACGGGGGTCTTGACCATCGCTTTCTTTCAATTCAGTAAGAATGGAGCGTGCACTGTGCCAATCTCCTTTGTCAATCAGGCACAGTGCGGTGGCAATACGTGGACGGACACCCGTTGGCTCTTCTCGAACAAGTTTGAGTGAAAGGGCGAGGGCATCATCGTGCTTTCGCTGTGCTCGCATCAATGAGACCATCGACAGTTTAGCAACTCGAGTCAACCGATCGTTGTGAATTGAATCATCGTTTGGCGACGGTTGCCAGCCACGCATCATACGCATGAGTGCTTGGAGATGATCGATACAGGAATTGTTTTCCCAATCCCAGAAGTCATCTTCCGTGACCATGCCCTGCCAAGGATCTAACCATTCACAAACAAATGCAAGCAGTTCGGGTTCGTCGTAACCTTCGGGCTGTTGTAAACCGTGCAGCGCTTCCCGAGCGGCATCAAGACGGCGAGATGCCATGTGGCCGGTTGCAATAAGCATACGAGCAATGTCATCATCTCCTCCGCCTTGGGCAAGTACTTTCTTTGCTTCCTCAATCGCTTTAGGCCAAAGCCCACGGATAGCGAGTTCCCACATCCGTGCACGAGCTTTTTCATGTCGTACCAAAGCAGCGTCTCCATCAATCGATCGGCGCTGGAATTGAATGAGCCCGTCCAAATCTTCGTTGATTGCAGCCTCATCAACTAAGTCACGCATCCAATCGCCGCCTGCAAACTTGACTGCACCTTCTCTTCGCTCATCTGGATTCAAATCGAACCGAAGTTTAAGCAAGGGGGAATAACGAATAATTGACAGTAGCCAAGTGAAGAGAAAAATGGCTTGACCAAATCCAATGAACATCCACGTCGTTAGCAGGCGGTTTCCTTCGTCAAATCCTCTGTCCTCAAGCCATGGAGTAAACGGCATCAAATCTCCAAATTCTTTGTAACAAACGAGTACCAAAAGAAGAACCGTATAACCCGAAAAGCCTGCAAATGCGAACGTTAGTTGGCGATTTTGAGCTTTGACTTCGGTACGAATTTCGCGAGGTGAGTCGAGTGTTACACCGAAAAGGCCACCAAAGGACTGCCCCCCAAGAATCAGGTTACGAGTTAGTTCGAAAATGAATGCAAGTCCGACAATCGCAATATTGAGGGAAAGGTAGAGCGATAAGAATTGAGGCAAAGCCTTGATGAATTGCCATTGAAACAGCAATTCCGATATCAAATCGATGCGGGTATACAATGAATGACCTATGATGCCACCATAGTTCAGTACTTCAGTTCCATTTGCCGGGTCATTGAAGAGCACGTAGAATACGGTAACAATTCCATTCAGTGCTGTAACCGGCATGGTAAGTAGGAAGAGAACAAGAATCAGGGAAAACAATCGATTGAAAAATCGCGGCTTCACCGGGTCAATCGGGTTCGCTCGCCCCTTTGCAGTACGCCACTTGTTGATGATGAGCATGTTCCATGAAGCACCCATGATACGGCCATAGGCCATGATGGTAGGTGACATGAAGGTCAGCATCCCTGCCGCAAGCCAGACGGGCGAAAGGGTGTTGTCTGAACTGAGCTGAATTCCGTACAGCAAAGTAGCGAATGTTACGCCGATTAGGATGAGGAGGGTCGTAAGTCTGCGTAGCAAACCGGTTAACAAGCCGGCCTTTTTACCGCCTGTTTCAAAGATTCTCAGTTGTGTGTTCAAGGTTTCCCATGGAGAGATGAGAACAGGTACGATGATGAGAATTCCTGCAATGATGAGATTTGGCTTGTAATACACTTCAGCTTCCAGCAATAATTCTGCTATGAGGATCAGTATGCCAGTCATGCCCATCATGTAGAGCCCAATTCCGTATTTCACATTACCAAGAAGTTCACGAGCATCGGACATACTGCCAGTGATTTTGTGAACTTCATACAAATCATCGTCAATCTCAAATGCCACTTGGAGATTCGCAAGTTGGGTAGGGATAAACCATCGCCAGACGGGAACTGCAATAGCAAAGGCGATAAAAACGGGATAGTAATATTCGAGTTTGAAGTCAGTCGCATCTGCGATTTCTACGGCTGAAACGGGCTGTACAAAAAAGAAGGAGATAAGCGCAGACCAGATGAGGATGTGTACCCTCTTTCGATTGTTGCGCATATGCTTTCGATTCAACACTCAGTCATCAAGTCATCGCCGAATTGATAGCGAAGAGGCACGATGTCGAATCAAAAAGGATTCAATACGATTGAATGCCTCATTAAGAACATCAACATCGGGTAGATAGACGATTCGAAAATGACCTTTTCCAAGTTGCGGTGAAAACCCACTCCCATGGACGACAAGAACATGCTCTTCATGCAGAAGATCCAACACAAATTGCTTGTCGTCGTTGGCCCATTTTTCATCCAACAAGCGTACGAACATGTAGAAAGCCCCCCCAGAAGATTGGACTTCGAGGCCTTCTATGCGAGAGATACGTTCAACGCAGACATCACGTTGTTCAACGACTTTCTCCGCATACGCATTCATCCATGAGCGGTCAGATTCGAGGCCACAGAGGTAGCCATATTGTGCAGGTGTTGATGCACAGAGTCGGGAACGAAGCATTCTCTCAATACCATCACGGACATTCAGTAATCGATGAGTCGGGTCGTGAATAGAAAGATATCCAATCCGCCATCCGGGTGCGTAATACACCTTTGAGACACCATTCAAGGAAATCACTGGGACATCGCTGGAAAGGCTAGCCACGCTGCGGTGAAGGCCAGTGAAATCAAGACCGTCGTAAATCTCATCAGCCACAATCATACAATCTGGCCACTTCCTGGCGATGGCAAGAAGATGTTCAATTTCCTCTTTGCCTGCAACGCTGCCACAGGGATTGTTCGGGTTAATCAGTACAAGCAGGCGTACTGACGAGTCCATTTTAGCTTCAATATCTTCAAGATCAATCTTCCAGCCGTTGTTCGGTTGTAATTTGTATTCGACCGTTTGGGCTCCGTACATTTGTGGATAAGCCATGTAGGGTGGATAATGTGGGCCAGGTGCGAGAACTTTGTCACCCTCTGTCAAAACTGAAGCGAACAGAATCTGAAGTGCTTCAGTGACGCCATGGCAAACATAAACATCTGAAGGTTTGGCATCCCAGCCCTTTCTTGATTCATCTCGGGCAATCGCTGCACGTAGTTCAGGTAGTCCGTATGAATGGGAATAGCCATTCTTACCGTCTTGTAATGCTTGAATGTAAGCATCAACCATGTGTTGCGGTGTAGGGAGGCCAGGATATGCAATGGGGTCGCCTATGTTGAGTTTTAGAATTTCATGGCCCTGCTTTTCGAGTTCAAGAGCGGGAACAACAACATCACGAATGGCGTACTCGATGTTCGACGCACGAGGTGAAACAGGAAATTGTTCTTTCGACATTTAACACACCTCGATGCATTCAAACTTCATCCAACTGACTTCGAGAAAAGCCGCCCATGCGCAAAACTTCATCGAAGTCTACTTCCTCAACAGGTTGTACTGAAAGCCGTTGGCCTTTGCGAACAAGAAGCATGTTTTCACAAGAGGGATTGTTACGAACATCCTCAAGCGGAACAATATTCGGCAGTTCTACAACTGCTTCAATATCAACCATCATCCAGCGCGGATTCTCTGGTGTGGCTTTCGGATCAAAATACTTTGAACTGGAGTCTTGAGCAGTATGGTCTGGGTAGCCCTCTTTACAGACTCGTGCGATTCCAACGATATGTGGTGGTTTGAAATTGGAATGGTAAAATAAGACGTAATCGTCTTTTTTCATGTCATCTCGCATCATGTTCCTCGCTTGATAATTTCGAACACCGTCCCAGTGCGTCGAACCATCGGCTACAAGTTGCTCAAACGGATAGACATGAGGTTCAGATTTCATCAACCAATAGTTGACCATGACAGTGCCAAGTGGTGGAGACTCTTTGTATTGTTGTTCACCAAGCATCGATGACTTCATCGACAAGTGCTGCATCAAGTACGTCTACATCGAGAACTTTGGCTTGACCAAGACCCAGGCGTTTCGCCATTGAGGTTCGTCCGCCAACAGCGCCCAAACCTGCCTTTTCAAGGGTGACAAAAATGGCAGGCAGTAAAATCAGTGCGCTGGCAGCAGCGACCCAAAGCAGAATGAGGATTACGGTGATAAACGGACGTATAGCTTCGATAGGAATACCGTACGCCGTTACCATTCCAAGACTCGTTACCACCGCAGCCTCAAGCAGAGACATTCCCGTACCGATTGCAGCAGTGCGAATCGCTTGGATACCCCCGCCCAACTCTCGTATACGGTTCGATATGTGAATTGAAAAGTCGACACCCACACCGACAAGAATTGAACCAATCATAACGGTTACGAGAGAAAGATCTACGCCCATTCGCCACATGACCAGCCATTGAAGAGCAACGGTTGCTATAACTGGAGAAGTCGTCCAGATTGAGTATTTGATGTCTTTGAAAACGATGGCCAGAGTGATTAGAGTGAGAATAACTGCAAAACCGAGAGAAGTCCATTGGGATCCGACAATCAACTTGTTGACTTCGATTGTAGTCGGTGCAACACCAGTGAGTTCGGTGGCATAATTGCCCGGCTCAGTCCCGCTGAACGTCTTGGTGTGTTCGTTGATTGTTTCAACATTGGAGGAAGTATCTGCAACTGGTAGGTAAGGCATGTCCACCAAAATCAAACTTCGATCAAAATCCTCACTTATGAAAATTTCACGGGTTTCATCCGTAATAGACGAATAAAATACGTTCAGCAGGAAAACCTCACTCTGCCGTGAAGCAGGCAACCCGTATGCATCCGGTGTAGTGAGTAAATCCCAAAACGATGCATCCTGTGTCACTGAACTATCCAGTAGAATACTTGCAGTATCCTTCACATCTTGTGTCAAGAACGGCAGAGTTTGTACAAATTCGCTGCAACCTACGCACTCCACCGTCGGAGCAATACCGGAGGATTTCATCAAGAAAACGATGGATACAGCGGTTGTATCATCCACGTCATTCATTAAACCCTCTAATGTGTCAATTTGACGTAAATTTTCAGCGGGATCTTGTTGAGAAACTTCGATTGAAGTGTCGCCTGTCAAGTTCGCCTGAACGAGAACCATTCCAAGTTGGCCCGAATTAAATTCCCTGCTGAAGTTGACCATCGATTGGACCGATGGTTCGTCGTACGGCGCCATTTTCAACATGTCAATGTTCTCATTGACATTGGCTTGGCCGTAAGTTGCAGATACCAGAATCAGCAAAAGGAATACGCCAATAACTCCGCGGTTGTACTTGACAGGCACCTCGACTAGCAACTCGAATGGTTTGAGTGGGGGGTGTTTAGGTTTGCGTAAATCAAGAAGCAGTGTCAAATTTGGAACCATAAACATGGTAAGAATGTACACGACAACAATTCCACCGGAAAGGGCGATGCCGACGGTTTGAATCGGAGCCATCGGAGTGAATACAAGCGATACGAAACCAATAATTGTTGTCACAGCAGATAAGAACACGGCTTTTCCAGTTGATGAAAGTGCACCTCGCATCTTTTCTGCCTTCGTACCGTCTTCTTCGGCATAGCGATTGGTGATGTGTAGGCCATACGACACCCCGAGTGCCAGTAAAATCGGACCGACAATAATCACCGTCATCGTCACTTCATAATTTGACCAGCCAATAATTCCAAGTGTCCAAAATACTGCACACAACGTCGGAAGACCTGCAATTGTGACCACTTTCAGTCCTTGAATTGGACGGAATCCAGTTAGGCCAGCTTGCAAAATATCACAGTGGAATACGAAGAGTCCAAGTGCGACCCACACGACGGCGAGTGGGAAAATATCCCAGAACATGTCGAAGGTTCGCTCTGTAACTGCGTTCGTAATAGGGACTGGACCGGTGAGTGTCATGGTCATGTCCAGAATTTTGAGTTCACCTCTTTCGTATCGCTCCCTTTGATCTGCACTCATTACGCCAGTGTTCCAAACGCACATACCTTCTGCAGAATCTGGACTTCCGTCAGCATTGAACAAGCATGGGCGCTCAAGTGAAGAGATTCGAGTGATGTTTTCATTTGTGCTTCGGATGACTTCCTTGGAAGAGATTTCATCCGATACTGCCACTGCCATGATTGCACGGTCAAGAATATCGTCAGGACCACCATCTTTGCCACCAGCGATATCTCTTGCGAGTTTGTCGAGGCCAGGTGTTGCGTCACCATTCTCCTCATACATCTCACCTATCACAAGGTTAATTGTGGTCTGAGAAGGAATTTCGTAGCCTCCACCAAATTGCTGATCTGTAAGGGCGAGAGCATCGTTAAGTTCGGAAGCAGCATTCGCAGACAGGCAATCATCTTGGCCCAATCCACATCCAAGTTGCCCAAGTTCAGTGATGAACGCTTCTCGAATACGAGGCGCACTTGAGTTTACTTCCTTCAACACTGTGGATAATGACAAAATGTAAATCACCGTATCGTTTTCAGCAACACCATTAACTGTGCATTCAAATGCTGAAATGCATGGATTCAGCTGGTTCTCGATATAACTTATTTCTTGTAGAATACGTTGATCGGTAATGTTACGGCTCGGATCCCCAAGCTCGATGTAGACCACCATCACGTTTGTCGTCCAATCTTCTTCGACTAATTTGAGTAATTTGCCTACATTGCTCCCGTCTGGGAGATAGACCTCAAGGTCGCCGTTGACGTTCAAATCAGTTTCATTTGGATCATCATCGAATTGTGTGAGGTATCGATCATAGAAGCCTGAATGGCTTACGAAGAAAAGTGTCATTAGCAAAAACAGGACGACTGTTGCGAGGGGAAAGCGAGTGATTGCGCCAATTGCTCCATGCTTTTGCCACTCTCGCTTGAGGCGCACAGGGGCATCAAGAACTGCATCAATGGCTTCTTTTGTGTTGAATTCTTTAACTCGTGCAGTAAGGTCGACTGCCCCAGATTGAAGTCGCTTAGAACCAATGGCTCTCATTTCCTTGATACGGGCACTCGCACCCGACTCTGCGGGGTTTTTCGGCGGCTGCTCTTGCGACACTTCGACCCCTCTAACACACGGTGAGTTGAGGGCCTTCAAATGTTTACCGATGAAATGTGCTGTTTGCTCGCAAATTGAGGTAGTTATCTTCTGACTCCATGCGTTGGTTTCAAAGGTGAATCGTCACACCGCTGTTTGGACCCGCATCGTTCATGTGTGTGGGGCCAGGTGAGGCACATGCCATCCCCAGTACTAAACGATAAGCGATGGTCAATCGACCTAGAAAAAAGAATTCAAGAAGCCCACACTGTCGATCAGCAAGTCTATGCACGAAGGTACGCCTTCAAGCCAGACAGCGGTAAGGAACTTTTTGTGATCGATACGCCCCCACCCTACCCATCAGGGACATGGCACATCGGAGCTGTTGCTCAGTATTCGATGATAGATGTGATTGCTCGCTCCCAACGTTTGCTTGGTAAGGAAGTCTTTTTCCCGTGGGGCGTGGACAGAAACGGAATTAACATTGAATTCACCGTTGAAAAAAATACCAAGCGTAAGATGAAGACCTACGACCGTGCAGAATTCATCGACATGTGCCGAGAGACCATCGAAACATTCACTCAAGCCATGAGAAAGACTGCCAAACGTGTAGGTCTTTCATGCGATTACGAGCGTGAATACCTGACTGACTCACCAGAGTACAGAACTGTAACACAATCAATTTTCATTGAATTGTTCAAGAACGGAGCGATTATTGAAGATCTTCGCCCGAACATCTACGATCCTGTCGAAGGAACAACGATTGCTGATGCAGAAGTGGAGCGACTCTCACGTAAAACTCGTCTAGTCGACATCAAGTGGACATGCGATGATGGCACTGAAATAGTGATCTCAACTACTCGTCCAGAATTGATTTGCGCTTGTGGCGTTGTTGCAGTTCACCCCGAGGACGAACGTTACACTCATCTTGTGGGCAAAACAATTCAACTCCCTATGCCCGTAGATGGCCGTTCAACTTCCGTACAAATAATGACCCACAATTCAGTCAAATCCGATTTTGGCTCCGGCGTATTGATGGTTTGTTCCTTTGGTGACCAAAATGACGTTGCTGTATTCCGAGAACTTGGCCTCACTCCATTCCAAGCTATTGACTTGGATGGAAAGTTGACTGATATCGCAGGTCCATTTGCTGGAATGAAAGTAATCGATGCACGAAATGCTGCCATCGACTATCTTGAAGAACAAGGAAAACTCGTGAATGTCGTTGAGCGAGAACAAGAGATTCCAGTCTCTGAACGCGGGAAAAACCCTGTTGAGATTATTCTCCTCAAAGAGTGGTATGTCCGACAAACCCATGCACAAGACCGCATTCGTGAACACTTGGAGGATATTGAATTCCACCCACCTCGAAACAAGCAGTTTCTCTTAGATTGGATGGACAACATCAGTATCGACTGGCCGATATCACGCCGGCGTTGGTATCACACCGAGATTCCAATTTGGTACAGCGAAAATGGTGAGAAAATCATTGTCCCACCGAGTGGTACTTACGTCCAACCATGGCGTGAAGGGCCACCACAAGACAGTCAAGTTCTCGATCGCACAACACGAGAACTCCTTGGGACATTTGCTGACATGGAAAGTGAACTCGGAAAACTTGTTGGTGAAGAAAAAGTGTTCGACACTTGGATGGATTCGTCAAACTCGAACTTGTTCGTGAGTGGCTATCTTAACCACCCTGAAGTGTTTGAAAAGGCATTCCCTACTGCATTGAGGCCACAGGGCAAGGAAATTGTTCGGACATGGCTTTACTACACGCTCCTCAAATCAAACTTGTTACTTGACAAACCTGGATTCAAACATGTTTGGATTGATGGACTTGGAATGGATCCTTGGGGTCGTAAAATGAGTAAATCTCTCGGCAATGGTATCGATGCAGATTCCGTACTCGAATGTGGGGCAGGCGGCCGAACTGGCTCATGGAAAGTGAAAGGACCTGACAAGACAGTAAGCCTTCGTGCCAACAAGATTGGTAGTGAATGTTTCCGTCTCTGGAAAGCATGTGATGCTCAAGTCGGCGATGATTTCCACATCAACCCCGAAGAAATTGAAAAGAAATACTTTGGCGTCCTTACCAAGTTGTTTAACGTCGCCCGCTTTGCGTCACAGTTTGAAATTCCTGAAGACCTCGATACGAACCCTGGAAACCTTGCGGTAGAAGACCAGTGGATTTTGGCGGAGTTTGATTCTACAATGAACACGGTTCGACAGTCGTGGGAAAAACTCGATATTTACACTGCCACACAAGCTCTGAAGACATTTGGAACCGGCGTCTTACCCAGCCACTACCTTGAGATGGTGAAGTCAAGATTGTACGATGATGATAAGTCTGCAGCCTGGACATTGCACCGAATCGTTCGTGACTTTATGTCTGCATTCACACCAGTTTGTCCTTTTTTCACACACCACATTTCAGAGACATTGTACAACCGCTCCGCCGTCGATATCGATGCATTTCCTGAAACTGCTGATGCATCTGTTGCACTTGGAACAGAAGCGGGGGATCATCTTCGCAACCTCTCAAATCTACTCCAGACATTCAATGGTGACACATGGGGCACAAAGAAAGAGCAGGGGATTTCACTGAATCAACCGATTTCAGGTCTTGTGATACCAGAAGAACTCTCTGAATTCACAGCGATTCTTACACGCATGCATCATTTGGAATGATTATTCCTCTTCCCATTTGAGGATGGCTTGACGAGTCGGTGGCATATCGAGTTGCCCGAGTCGGAAACCAACCAATCGTAAGCCTCTGTTATGCTGCACATTTGTCGCAAAAAGATTCTCTGCTAGTCGCAAGAACACCTCAGGTTCATCCATCGCCACTGGGATTGAACGTCCGTGAGTATGTGTCTCAAAACCAGTATAACGTATCTTGACTTCCGCCAAACGCCCAGACACACCCATTTCACGAGAACGAGCCAATACACCTTGAGTGAGTGCGCGCAGAACATCAAGCACTGCTTCATGATCGGTTTGATCAGAAGAAAAAGTACGCTCCTTGCCGACTGATTTCCTACTGCGCAATGGACTCACTTCGGAACTGGTCGTGCCATCAACGACACGCGTGAGCCAAGAGGCAAAGCGTTCACCGGCCATTCTCCCCAGAGCAAGTTCACCGAACACATAGGCTTCATCGACGGTAACCAATCCCCACTCTGCTAATTGAGTTGCTCTTTTCGGTCCAATACCTGGTACTTCTCGCAGTGAACGACCTTCAAAAAAATCACCAATTTCGTCTGGAAGTATTCGAAAAATGCCCTTAGGTTTGTTGACCTCACTGGACATTTTCGCTAAAATCCTTGTCGGAGCGATGCCAAAAGAAGCCGTCAGACCAACTTTCTCTTCAATGGAGTTTTGAAGTGTTCGACAGAGAGCGAAAGCGGCATCCCAGTCACCATCAACTGCTCTGGTCACGTCCAAATACGCCTCATCAATGCTTGCCTTTTCAAAGAATTCTGCAGGTTCCTGCAAAATCGCCATCACACGTCGTGATGCACGGCTGTACAAACCTCGGCTTCCACGGATATAGTGTCCAGGTCCAAAGGGGTGACCCGGACATCGACGCCAAGCCTCGCTAATGGGCATGGCAGAATGAATGCCAAAAGCTCGTGCAGCATAATTACATGTTGACACAATCCCTCGACCACGACCTGCTTGCGGATCGGAGCCAATAATCAGAGGCTTATCTGGGTCAAGTGAATGATGCAGTATCTCTACAGCAGCAAAAAAAGCATCGAGATCACAGTGAACCAATATCCTCTCGCGAGGCTCAGTGACCGTATCACTCGTCGGCATCTGCTCACCTGACACACCCAGAGAACGTTGCCCACAGTGCTTGAAGTTGATGTATTCCTCACAGAACAATACCTCGAGAGTAGGGCTTAAGAATACTAATTTTTCTTTTGGACGGAATTCGACTGGAAGTTCTTCAAGCGGTTGTGTGAAGGGATTTCTGGACTGTTGATGTTGTCGGTATGAGAGACGCATGCCGTGGATTTAGCGCGTAAGGACATCGAAGTTTCACATGACCCACACGCCTCTAGCGGGTGAAAGTATTACTTGAGTAAATGTGAATTGACGGTCGTGTCTGCAACCTTTCCATTCAGCACATCCATGATTGCCAATCCAATATCCTTGCCAACACGTGCTTGGGCTTCGAGTGTGGCTGCACCAATGTGAGGTGTTCCGTGGAAGTTTGGGTGTTGAATCAATTCATTCCCCTTCGAAACGGGTTCCTGTTCGAAGACATCGAGAGCAGCAGAGGAAATTTGTCCTGTTTTCAAAGATGCGAGTAATGCCGTCTCATCGATAATCCCTCCACGAGCACAATTGACAATGTGGTTGCCACAGGGGATCCCATCGCGTGACTTCCCAGGCATCAAAGCCATACGCTCTGCATTCACGAGGTGATGAGTTTCATCGGTGAAGTTGCAGTGAATCGAAATGTGAGTGCAATTCTGAAACAAGGTGTCGACGCTCTTGTGCAAGGTGGTGTTTTGGGCCTTAGCAACCTTGGAAGGCAGGTATGGGTCGTACGTGTGTACTTCCATCCCAAGCATTTGGGCCACTGAACCTACGCCTTGGGCAATACGCCCGAAGCCAATCAAACCCAGATCTTTTCCAAAGAGTTCTGTACCCTTCATGGCCTTCTTCTCCCACTTATCTTGACGCATGCTTCTGTCAGCACGAGGAATGTGACGCAGAGAAGACAGCAAGTGTCCAATGGTAAGTTCAATCACCGACTGAGTTGAAGCCCGAGGCGCGTTGACCACGGGGATGTTCAATTCAGCAGCGGCGACAATATCGATGTTATCAACGCCAACCCCTGCACGCCCAATGACTTTCAAACGTGAGCCTGATTGAACGAGCACTTCCCGAGGCAGTTTCGTAGCACTACGCACAATAATTGCGTCAAAATCATTGAGTGCACCCGTTAGTAAATCATCGTGCTCGATGAACTGAAGGACGACTTCATGACCTGCCTTCTCAAGCAGTGCCACTGCATCTTGAGCCATACCGTCGGTCACCGCAATTCTTGCCATGGTCGTGGTAATCTGAGTAAGGGACATCAATCTATGCCTCGGACAACATCCGAACCCTATGATTGAAGCACTCGTAGCGTTTGGCCGAAATGAGTACGATGGCAACCATTGACACCAACGAACTAATTTGGGCGGCTGGGCTGCTGTCCATCCCCCTGTTGATGGCACTGCCAATGCGAATCGGTTGGCGGTTCTTCATCGGTGTTGGGCATGAGGCTTCGCAGTACAGAAACACAGTATTGCAGATTATTGATGCGGGGCGACAAGTCGCTCCGTTTCGGGCAACGCTTGATGACATAGCTCGAAGCCTCCATATTCGGCCCAACCACCAACGTTTGATAGAAGCAGATTTGTTCCATCCACTCACAGTTTCACACTTTTTACTGCTCCCAGCGATACTCATTTTCCCATTGGCAGCCATAATGGCGTTGCCAGTCATTCTCATAGGACTCCCAGTGTTACTGATCATTGAATATGTATTCATACGAAAAGAAGTACTCGTCAAAGGCCTCAAGGCAATCGAACGGATGATGCATTGGCAAATCATCCATATTCCGAAACCGCACAGAGGCTTATCTGAAGATAAGGCCAAAATGAACGAGTTTTCTCAACACGTCATTCACTTCAATCACGTTCCGCAGGGAGCATTCCTCGGATTGTTCGCATGGTTGATTGTCCACTGGACATTCAATATTGGTTCGTGGAGCATCGAAATCTTGTTTTCGTCGCTTCTGTACATCGTTTTGCTTGGGGCGCTTGGAGTGCTTAATGCAGCTTTTGAATCCGACCTCGTCTTTGTTGACCCATCAAAGGGCCGACTCGTACCGGTAGACCAGTGGCTCGAAAGTATTCTCAAGCCCTTGGTGGGAATCGGTCTTCTGTTCCTCATCGGTCGAAACTTACTGGACGAAGCAAGAGACGGTAACGCAGTACTCTTCGCAGTCACGGTACTAGGGCTCCTGTATGGGGCAGCCGTTGTTGGAATCGCTTTCCGATGGGGGTACTCAATTTGGCGCGGATCTCGAGTACGAGATGAATTCGGAAATCAAGTCATCCAAACGCTCAACCCACTGTCGTACGACTTGACCCGTTCAAAAGGTCGAATCGAATTCCATGTACGAATGGTGATGAAAGAGCGATTAAGTGGATTAAGCGTTGCACCTATTGAACAACTAAGTTTTGCAGACCTGCAGGAACTGCCATCCAGTGAACATCGAGGGAAAATCCCAGAAAACCCTCTATGATTCGTGTTCAATGACCGCATCGATGATGTCTTCACCGTCTCGGTTTGGGTTCATATTGTAGAGTGTGTATCCAGCACCTAGGCCGCACAAGAGGAAAAGTAATCCAATGAATGCTGCGAATCCAGAATGTTCAGCGAGGACACTCCCTAAATCGGAAAAGAAGCCATCGGAATCGTCAGATAACGTTTCCTTTGGAAGAATTTCTTCCATCAGAGCCGATTGGTTGTATGCCACACGGGTGAAAGTAAGTTGGCCCTTGTAGGATTCATCCCATGCATCAGATGGAGTTGTTGGGTCAAGGTCCGAATAAAAGTCTGGACGCTGAGGTATCGTAATGTCAACTGGCGTCGAAAGGTCAAGCGTTAGGGCCACATCGACCGTGTAAGGGATACTGGCCTCAAAGAATTCGGGGTCCTCAAACAAGCCAAGGAATGCTGCTGCTTGGCCGGTGATGTCGAAGTGTGCCCAAGTATTCCAGTGCTCCGGGCCGACGTCGAGGTCGTAAATCCAGGTATCTGCAACACGGGTTCCTGCGCCCTGAGCATCGTTCGAGCCGTCTTCAGCAAGATCGATTTCCATTTGAAGACTGCCAACCTGAGCCGTTTCAATATCGACTTCGGTTGGGGTGAAATACGCGAGCAAATTGTTGGTACCGTTTGGAATCCAAACATAATGGGAATCTTCGGTATAGTACACAGCCCCACTTGCTCCGTTGTTGAAGTGATTCCAGTCGCCCTTCCAAGCGTGACGCACACGGTCGGTGTCGACCGGGATCGTCTCAACCGTCATGAGCGAGGTGTAGATGTCGTAAGCGTCCCAAACGGTGTATTCGGGATGGTCCACAATACCGTCGTTATTCTGGTCACGCATCAGTTGGAGTGTTCGAGCAAGCGCAACAGCCTTGTCGGTATTGGTAAGGCCGTGGCCGACTCGCCAATCGTGACAACGACCAGTCGCACTCAGATAACAATCCGTTGGGATATCGTTGCATGCGTCATCATCGTTACCGGCTTCACAAGAGTTTGCCATGCCATCGTATCGAGCGGTCAATTCGAGGATGAGTTCGAGTTCATGAACTCGCGAATAGTTTGCTGAATCCCAGTCATCGAACTGACCGTATGCTGCTGAACCGTCGCCACCGACCAAGGAGTTACCCTCGTCGTGGTCGTCACGGTGGTAGTCTGCAACGCCCAAAGACGGTGCGGCATCGAGCAACAGACCTGCAATGCCGCCAACGTGAGGCGTAGCCATGCTGGTACCGGATATGGACATATAGTACAAATCGCCCTGTAATTTGGTTGATGCATCGATTGCTGTTCCACGAGGTGCAGTGGCCCAAATATCTCGACCGGGTGCGCCTACATCTGGCCAAGTGTGCATTTGATTCATACAGCCACGTGAGGAAAAGGAGGTCACAGCAGAACCATCGTGTGTTAGGGCTGCGACGGAAATGGCGGATGGGGTATTCGCATAGACATTGGTCTTCAGGCCGCCAGCACACTCACCGCCGTTACCACCAGAATTTGAGGCTGCGAAGATAACGGCAACACCGTGGTCATACGTGAGCATATCGGTCAATTGTGCTACAGCGCCGTTTGGGTCATAATCGCCATCCGTACCCCAAGAATTGGAAACGACGCGAATGTGGTATTCATTTTGCCCGGGAATAGAGTGTTGATAGGTCCATTCAAGTCCTTGCTCTGCTGCGAAAATCGAAGCGCCATCTCCAGTTCCAAGAGCGACCAGTTGCCCACCTTTGGCAACACCAGCTCGGCGGCCTGCAGAAGCATCTCCGTTCCCTGCAATTGTCCCACCGACGTGAGTTCCGTGACCTGAAGATGTATCGGAGTTGCGGGTTTCAGTCCAGACGCCGTCCCATTTGGCAGAATAGAGCGTCTTTTCACCAGACCATGGTTGAAGATAGTCATAATCGGGATGACCGGCGTCAACTCCAGTATCCAAGTCGACGATTGCAGTTCCATCTCCGTCCCATTCAGTGAACGCAAGGTCGGTATCATACGCAACGGTTCCATCGGTATTGATAATTGCTCGATGCCATGAAGTTGTAGCGTTGACGACATGAGTCGTTTCATGCATCAAAATTCCAAGTTCATCTGTTGGGTCACCGCCAAACTCTGTTGGCAGGTAGAAAAATTCCAGTTCTCTGTTCAACTCAAGGTATTCAACTCGTTCCCATTGGCTAATCGAACGTATTTGAGAGGCAGATGCTTCAATCAGTCCGCCATCGATGAGGGGAGCGTCACCAAGAATTTCTGCACCAAACTCAGTTAAATCGTTACGGTCTGAAGAGTCAACTGGTGAATTGAGTTGGAAAATCACTGACAATGTTTCGTCATCGGACACAATGCTGAGTTCATGTTCAAGTGAAGCATCCATACGCTCAAAATCTCCCAATGGATTGAGGCTGTCTGCTAAAGGTGCAGCAGATACGCCAATCAAAAGCAGTTGAAGTGTACAGACGACCAAGAGGCTGCGAGCCGACCGGATGTGCATGGTGTGGGGCATGAACGCCTCTACTAATGCCTTCGCATGCAATGCGTCTAATTCATCCAAGGGATTTCTTCTGGTATTTCTGCAAAAAGATTTGCGGGGAGCGCTGATTTAATTTTTGAAACCGAGCCAAGTCCTGCCGTGACCTTTTCTTGCCAAGCCGAATACTCTTCAAAGGAATTCATGTTGAGAACGGGATTGTGTTCACGGTTCCAATCCAACGATTTCATCTCAGTGCCGGGTGGTTCGTGTCCGGTGCATACGAGAAGATTGCCGTCGAGTGAGTCGAGGCGTTTGAGAGAGAGCCAATGAGCATGAACTCGACCACTCGGCAAATCATCACGACCGGCACCACCCTCGCCGGTGAAAAGGAAATCACCGGTCAAGAGATGAGTTGGTGATTCAATCAGAACATGGTCGTTGGTATGCCCTGGAACGTGATGAACCTTGAGTGGTAACGAACCAACCATGAGGACGTCTTCTTCGTTGAGATAGTGAGATACTCCAAGACAGGGTGTATCCTTCCACATTGCGTATTCGCACCCAGTTGATTCACGCAGTGAATAACAAGCAGTAATGTGGTCTGCATGAGTATGAGTAGCAATGGCATACTTGAGCACTACCCCCTTCGATTCAATCACAGAAAGGTATTCATCCATGAAGTCGTAGACTGGGTCAATGATTGCGGCGCTCTTTGAAGTCGAGTCAACCAAGAGGTATGTCTGAGCCCAGCCAGTTTTGTTCAATTGCTCGAAGTGCATGTTTGAGCGACAGACAGGTCGTACTTGAAGAATACCCAACCCGTTCAACCCGCCATACGAGCATTCATGAAAGATGACAAGAACCCACACTCATGCATCCTGTCGAAGCTGTTCACTTGGAACACGACGGCAAGGTGCTCTTGGTCAATGAAAAAGGTGAAGGCCCCCAGAAACCTGTTCCTGGAAGAAGAGAAATCTCCGAACAACTACGCTTGCCTACACGAACTGAGATTGATTCGATGGGCATCGAGTGGAAGCAATTGCGTGAGACACGTGTGGTTTTCGGCACCATGGTCTACAGAGTAATCAAGGGGTATCCGAAAATTGATTGGCCAAAAAACTGGGCATGGAAAGACGAAATGATTGCTGATAATGCAGTCCATCCAGTTGCAAGGGAAGCAATCTATAGGTCAATTCATCGATTGGTATCGAAAGTTATGATTTGCAACGATGCAGGAGAAGTATTGCTCGGCAAAGTAGAACGAGGGCATTTTCGGGGATTCTGGACACTACCAGGGGGCTACATGGACCACGATGAGCATCCAAGTACAGGTTGTGTTCGGGAAACATTAGAGGAAATTGGACTTGAGATTACTCTTGAATCACACGAACCAGTCGTAACTCAGAAGATTTTCACAGATGATGGCATCTCGTTTGTTTCGTTCACGTACCGTTCAACATGGAATGGAGACCTGTCACAACTCAAGTTACAGACTGAGGAGATTGCAGAAGTCAAGTGGTTTTCAAAAGATGAAGCATACCAAGTCGCAGTTTCATATTTTGATATCGAGGCCTTGAAGACGCTCTAGTCAAAGGCCAACTTCACTTCGCGCAGCGGAAAGGGCTTCGTCAAGACCTTCAGGGTACGAACCGCCACCTTGAGCAAGTGTAGGTCGACCTCCACCACCGCCCTTGATGTGGGGGGCAATGGTTCTCAGGAGCGCAACCGCATCATATCGTTCACTAGCAACAGTACTTTCAGTGACGGCAATCATCAACTTCCCACCGCCTTCCCGTGAACCGAGAACTGCCAGTGTGGGTTGATTGCCATCAAGTGTCAATTCCTTGAGCATCTTCGTCATCTTCTTCAAATCACCAGACACTTCCATGATTACAATCCGAACCCCATCGATTTCCGAGGAATCAGAGCCGCCTCCGGCGGTACGAAGTCGCACGATTTCAGCTTCAAGCTGTTCGATCGTCTTGCGCTGCTCTTTCCATTCGGCATAGAAACGTTCGGTGGTTTTAGGAAGGTCGTGTGTTGGAATGCCATATACATCGCTTGCCTTACGAAGAAGTTCGTCCTGTTTTCGAGCATAATTGAGCGCTGCCTGACCGGCAACAATGTGCAAGCGTTCTACGCCGTCTTGAACCGCTGCTGAACGAACAATCCGAATCGAGCCAATTTGACCTGGTTCGTCGTGATGCGTGCCACCGCATGCTTGGATGTCGTGATCTGCGATGCGCAGAATTCGTATCGAGTTCCCCTTCGGAGCACCGCCCTGATACAAATCAAAACCGTACTTTTTATCAGCGTCTTTTCGGTTCAATTCGGTTTTCTCTGTACGTTGAACTTGGCCGAGTACTTCGTTTGCAATCGATTCAATAGCATCTAAATCGGTACGAGTCAAACGGTTGAAGTGGGTGATGTCCAAACGTCCAGATTCAACCGACTTGTTCGCACCTGCTTGGTAAATGTGTGGACCAAGAACACGGCGGGCAGCCCCACCTACAATGTGGACAGCAGTGTGATGGTCCATGAGTTGTTTTCTACGATTCCAGTCAATGCTTCCGTGCACAAGATCACCGGTCTCAAAAGTACCGCAGACCAAATGAAGAATGTGACCGCCCACTTTGCGTGTGTCGAGTACATCCAAATGTTTTGAATCAGTCGAAAGAAGACCATAGTCGCCTTCTTGGCCTCCCCCCTCGGGGTAAAAACATGACTTGTCGAGAATTACTGCGTGAGTTACACCTTCAGGTACATCTTCACCAACGAGTGGGAGAACGGCAAGAACGCTGGCATCAAATTCACGTTGTTGGACATCTTCGTAATACAAGGCAACAGTCGTGGGCAACTGAGGAGATGTTTCGACAAGCGGTTTCTGTTCAACTGCTTGAGCAGCCTGTTTCGCAATCAGTGCATGCCGTTCAGCCATTTCAGCAGCGAAACCAGTACGGATTTGAAGATTCGTCCATCCAGCATTTTGGCCCAGTGCTACTACCATGTCTGGTGCTAAGCCATGTGAATCGTTGAGATGGAACAATGTTTCATCGGGTACAGTATCTGCATCTTTCGCTAGGTCTTTCAATTGCGTAACAATGACATTGCCGCCCTTACGAATCATTTCACCGTAGCGGTCTTCTTCAAGTTCGAGAATGCCGAGCAGTCCATCGTGTGTCTGCTTCATCGATTGGCCATCAAGATTGACAGCGATATGATGTTGAGCCAACTCTGCGAGTGGGACTTGAATACCGAGGTCATCTCGAAGTCGCAATGTCCTACGAGCGAGCATACGAGCCAAGTAACCGGCTTTGGAGTTTGATGGTACCAAACCGTCTCCAAGCATGTGGGACAATGCATGCAGATGGTCTGGGATCGCATAGATTTTGGCAAGTGGTTCAGTGATTGCAGTGAATTGTTCCGAGGTTACAGAAATACCACGCTCGGTGAGCCTGCGCAAGAAAATCGATCGAAGTTCAACAGCATCGACACCTGGTTCGATGTTCATGATCCCGTTCAAGCGGCTCATCTCACCGAGCAAGGCATCCAAGTTGAGTTCGGGCCATTGTGAACTGATGGTCGAGAATCCGGATAACTCTTTGAGCCAAGCCACGGTCTCAGGATAAATCGCCTCGTAAATTGTGGGCGTACCAGCAGCTGCCCAACAGAATCGCTCAAGACCGTACCCAGTATCGATAATTTGCAATGGCATCTCACGGTAACGGTCTCCCTTGAGTTCAATATCACCGTCGGGATGTTCTTCCATATTCATGAAAACCAATGTCGCCAATTCGAGTCCGCCGACGATAACTTCGACTGCTGCACCGGCATTTCCACCACCGCACCATGGATTTTCGACGTAGGTGATTTCACCAGCAGGAATTCCGAATGTGGACGTCATCAAATCGTGGCAGTACTGAACACATTCCTCCATCCAATAGTACAATTTGCCGTCGTTCGGGCGGTTAAAGGCGTGATGAGCCATCATTTCAAAAGTCGTGAGGTGACGCCCTGAGCGACCCACTGCATCGACATCAGTGAGTCGAATACACGGCTGAGAAATCGTCAATGGATTTGCAGGCGGTTCAACATCACCAGACGTAACGTGCGGCTGGAAATCCGCAATTGAAGCGATGGTAAGATGAATGTCATCCCTCCACCTTGCTAAGACAGGGTATGGTTCGATTCGGGTGTGCTCAACCTGCTCAAAAAAAGTCAGAAAAGCCTCACGCATGGCATCCTTCAACGCCTTACCGCGCATTGCAAAGCCCTGAATAAGCGGTTTACCGATGAATGTGTATTCATCTTCGGAAGTGTCGCCGCAGGTATCCCGAGTTGCATCAGTCGACCAAAACCAGAGGTCGGTTATTCGGCACTGTTTACGGACATAACCCTCCCTATGGAACACGGCCAAATCAATCGGTGGCAATCCCATACAACACATCTCCCCAAGGGAACAAACCTCCGACCGAGCAATACACCTTGAAACCTATGGGTCAAATCCCCGTGAAAGAAAGAACAATACTCAAAGGTGAACATCTCAACCCGTATTCATGTCCGAAGATTGGCGTCAGCATCTCACCTCACTGGGTGACGGTACGATGCGAATCAAAGCCCATGGCAAAATGAAGGTCGATGCACGGCTGGTTACGGATGAACACCATCTGAAATTACACGCTGATGACCGAGGCCCAGAACAACTCATCAATGCCGCAAGTTTACCCGGAATTGTTGGCGAAGCATGGGGCATGGCTGACTGGCATTTTGGTTACGGGTTGCCGATAGGTGGAGTCGTGGCGACCGATACTGAATACGGAGACATGGGTGGAGCAATCTCGCCCGGTGGGGTTGGTTTCGACATCAACTGTGGAGTACGAATGCTAGCGTTGGACGCGACTGCCCAAGATATTCCAAACCTGAAGAAACTTGCTGGAAGAATCGCAGGCAGAGTACCGGCCGGAGCATCTGGAAAAGGTGGACTCAAGATCACAATGAACGAACTCGACCAACTCATCCATGGGGGCGCCCCTGCTGCAGCGGAATTGGGGTTTGGATTTGATGAGGATATTCGGCACCTTGAATCCGGTGGACAACTCGAAACCCTAGATGCTGAACTTTCAACACGAGCCAAAGAACGTGGTCTGCGTGCTCTAGGAACTCTCGGTAGTGGAAACCATTTTCTTGAACTGCAAACCGTTGGCAAAACCGTTGATTCGGCTACTGCTGAAGAATGGGGTTTGTACGATGGCCAACTGGTTGCAATGATTCACTCCGGGTCTCGTGGTCTTGGACATCAAGTCTGCAGCGACCATGTACGGCTCCTCGAACGCCGCTACCGCCAGCATGAACAAGGTTGGTTCAATGAGGAATGGGGATATGAGATTGCTGACAGACAACTCGCCGCAGCACCCTTTCATTCAAAAGAAGGGAAATCCTACTTTGATGCCATGAATGCTGCAGCGAACTTTGCATTCGCCAATAGAAGTGCACTCGCCCACCGACTGAGAGAAGTTCTCAAACTGGAACTTGGCGTTGATGGCGAGGCACGAACTCTCTATGATG